>LLEJ01000043.1_pt1 | contig 16342 bp, 18 predicted proteins | sample 595831 | NCBI WGS metagenome assembly LLEJ01 (sample SAMN02919310, study PRJNA255460) | bioreactor metagenome | biome: chemostat; feature: culture 2011_10.1; material: sediment; isolation source: day101 10degC chemostat 2011 inoculated with Wadden Sea sediment taken from... | place: Germany: Bremen... | reverse complement strand
CATTTCAGATGTGCGACTACTCTTTAATTACGCTTTGATATTTATCAAGTGTGACTTGGTAGGCTTGTAATACCGACAGGTGGAATGGCCAATTTCCGTAGGTAAATGCTCAAAAAATGTGATTCAAACATAGGACTAGTCTCCTGTACGTTGGGCAACTATAGAAATAGCCGCCAAATTATGTTGGATTTTTTGAAGACCTTACGCATGCTAATAACGCGTTTTCTCGCATCTGGGTTTTTTATCAAATTTCGGACTATCTTTATGAAACCTAATAGGCCTTCGTCATCAATCATCCTTTTAGGCTCAAGTAGGTGCATAGGCGAAATATGTTTCTCTTCGACGATAAATCCACAGTCCTCCATACACTTGACCCATTCTTGGGTTGTTAATGGTTTGGCTGGCGCTTGGATCGCTTGTGCAATTTCTTTTTGAATCTCACGTTTTAATTCGGTGTCGATGTTACTTGGAACAATGCATAACTCGTGTATGCCATAGCGTCCATGTTGCTCCAATATTCTAGCCGCTTCAGTGACGATTTCTTTCTTTCGTTTATCTGGCTGCATCGTGAGCATTGCTTCGCCATAAACGACGCTAGCGGTTGAACTTGGTAGACCTGTGTTTTGTGCACTTCCGATCCGGCATGTTTGCTCGTCACCAGTGAGGTAGGAACTTACGATACGAGCCGCCTGTTCATTTTGTTCTATTGCAGTATACGATTTCGGTTTTTTGGTTAAGCAAATTTTAGCGGTAAAACCCATTCCGGGAGCAAACTCTATTACCTTATCTTTTGACGTTATTGCTAATCCAGCAAGCATGATTTCGGTCAGTTCTTTACCTCCCGGCCTAAGTACTTTCTTACCTAATTTTGCTAATACCCAGTGTCCGGGCATTTTTGCCATCGTTTTTTCTGAACCCGGTAGAATTAATTTCTCAGTCATGATGTTCCTTTCAACCTAAAGCAATGAGTAATGCAAAGAGGGTAATTGAAATAATGGTAATCCATCTAAAATTAGTGCTTATTCCGTACATAGTTACCACCTTTGAGACATTTAGTTGCAATATAAATGATATTGATTACTATTCGCATTGTAGGTTATTTGAATGAATTTGAGCTTGATCATTGTCAAGTAGGGGGGAAGTAAATGCAGGCATCAATTCTGGCGTTATTAAATCCCGAACAAAAAAAGATTTTTTTGAAAAATAAAGTAGATCTTAGTTATGTCACCGGAGAAATGATTTTTATTAAGGGAGAACTGGCTAACAATATGTTTCGCATTGAGCGAGGCAAAGTGTCTCTATTTAGATTGATGCCGAATGGTGATGAAAAATTGTTCAAGGTTTTTTTTGCGGGTGATATTTTTGCTGAAGTGGCGATATTTATGAACCCCAGAAGATACCCGATGAGTGCCAGAGCCGAGCAGGACTCGCTTCTTTCAGCCTTTTCATATGATAACGTATCGACGTTTATATGCTCATATCCTGAATTAACAATAAAGATTCTGGCTTTTATGGGAAATAGAATAAACCAGTTAATGGACACAATTGATATTCTGACTCAGGTAAGTGCCAATCAAAGGCTTGTCATGAAGTTGGCAGAAATATATAAAAACCAACAGTGTACTCAGGGAAAGTTGTTCCTACCGATAACAAAAAAATTGCTGGCAACTCAATTAGGAATGACACCAGAAACGTTATCGAGGATGATAAAAAAGCTCAAAGTTGATAAATACGTTGAAGAATCAGGCTCTAACTTAGTCATATTAGATATTCCTAATTTGTGTAGATCGGTTGATTTGACGGATGATATATTTGCTGCGGAAGAATGTTAATTGGCCGACGTAAGACAATTAATCATTCAGTGAAAGCGACACAAATCTCAAGTTTAGTGCTTGAGATTTATGAAAAATTCAGAGGATCAATGATATTTTGTATCATCATTATTGATGATAGCAAGTTGTGAACGTAGTTTTTGCATGCAGTTTTCACAAGGCGGATACACTTTAGCAAATTCCAATAATGGTGGCAGGGTATGATTAATTGCCTTTATGGCTATGAGTTCTATATCTTCATCACCGTTATTGTTCTCAGCCATATAGAGCATAGATTGGTGCGGTATGAGCAAACATTTTTTGGTGCGGTCTCTAAGTCCCCTTTTTGCTGGTGTATGGATGCTAACTCATGATAACTCGTAATCCATTCTCGAAGAGATTGAACGCACTTAGGATTGCTCGTGAGCTTTTTTTCTAGGAGATATATTACCTCCCGATGATGGCGCTCACTATGAGGTGAATCTCTATATTCAATGGGTAAAGAAACAATCGACGGTAAGTTATCTAAGATATTCATTTTAATCCTTGTATGCTAATGATTCTCATTCTCAATGTAGCATTGATTTGGAGATTGTGAAGAATTATTTGAACATAAATTACAAAAGAACAAGCTAGATCAATATCTTCTATTGCGAATAATTCTCATTCGCATATAATGATAACCATTATCATTCCTCTTGGTGTAAATATAATGACTACTTTTATACAAAGGGCCGCAAATCATCAGGTGAAGGGCTCTCAATTCAGTTTTAAGTACAAAAGAGCGCTGTTGCCTGCGTTTTTGATCGCATTATTGCTTACCGAACCTACTCGACATATTGCGGTAAAGACGCTTGCGGATGCTTTCTGGGCTGTGTCAGCCTATGTTGCTTTTACGCTAGCGCTTTATCACTATATTTCTCTTTTTATGAATCGAGAGAACAGTGTCATTCGCTTATACAATAGTTCTCGGCATTATCAGGTGTTATTTTCTGCTTTGCTTGGGGCTATGCCAGGTTGTGGAGGCGCCATCATAGTGACCACTCAATTTGTTAGTGGTCGAGTTGGGTTTGGTGCTGTCGTTGCTGTATTAACGTCTACTATGGGTGATGCTGCTTTTCTGCTACTCGCCAGTGAACCTAAAGTAGGGCTGAGTGTTATTGCTCTTGGAGTCGTAGTAGGTACATTGTCAGGGTTGGTCGTTAATGCGATACACCGTGATGACTTCTTAAGACCTAAGCCTAAAACGGATTCCGTTCGCAGCAACAATGAAAAAACATCACAATACCTTTGAAAAAAAGGCAATAAATTTACAAGGAAAGTTTTGGGGTATATTGATATTGCCAGCCACTGTTGTCGCCTTGCTTGGTTCATTTCAAATAAATATCAACCAGCTTATTGGCTTGCCGGAAGAAACAATGGAGTGGATAGGGACAATCGCAATCATTACCTGCATGACGTTATGGGCTTTCACCAAAGAAATAAAAGATTATGAATCGAGCGTGTCTGAAGACAAAAAATGTATCACGTCGCACCCTTTGCAGAAGACAGCTCAAGATACCAATTTCGTGACGGCATGGGTTATAGGTGCATTTTTAGCTTTCGAAATGATTACTGTATTCTCAAACGTTGATCTCGCAGAGTTATTTTCTGGTTGGGGGGTATGGATGCCTTTAGTTGGTTTGTTGGTTGGATTACTTCCGGGTTGTGGACCCCAGATATTGGTCACAAGTTTGTACATTTCAGGGGCGGTTCCTATGTCTACTCAAATTGCAAACGCCATATCCAATGACGGCGATGCGCTATTTCCTGCAATCGCTTTGGCCCCTCGCGCTGCGCTTGCGGCTACGTTTTATTCTGCATTTCCAGCACTGATAGTTGGTTATGGATATTACGCATTGTTTGAAATATAGACGTAGCTATTGCTGGATTAGTGCGCGGTATTACCTACATTAGGCCACTTTATTAATAGTGTGAGACTTGTAAATAAGTAATCTTAATATCAGGCCTTTCAATAACTTCTATTTATTCATGAGAAAGCATCACACAAGCTGATAAAAAACTCAGCCTATGTGATGCTTCTCTACTCTAAAGCTAACCCTTTATGCCTCTAGCAGCTATGGTCTAGACAGTGAGTTAAATCGCTGTCACTGTCGACTGATTGGGCTGGCTTACCATGGGAAAATATTTTTAGTTTTCTCTCTTCTACAGAATGGTATGAGAGTTTTTTCCCTTCTACTTTCAACATGGAACCTTCGGGGATGGCGACGACAAATTCGTGTTGGTTTAGGATCAAAAATTCTTCAATCCTTTCATCTCTTGTTTCGCCCATGTGCCCTGAAACACTTGCCTCAATGTAGTGCGGGTTGATCTGGAATGGTACCAAGTTCAACGAAGGTAAAATGGCAGCGGTTACGATTGGCATATCATTGGTGGTACGGATAGTTGGTGATGCAATATTGGTACCCGCGCTCCATCCTATGTAGAGTTTTTCCTGCTTGATTATTGCGTCTCGAAGAGGCCCAACCAAACCTTGGTCGTGAATCATCTTATTCAATACCCATGTGTTACCACCGCTAACGATAATACCGTCACATTCGTTAATTGCGGCAATAGGGTCATCGCATGTGTGAATACCAGTTACTTCACATCCAAATTGACCCAAGCCATCGTTGAGCTGCTGGGTGCGGTCGTCATATTGCCCACGAATCATGGCGTATGGGATAAACAATAGCTTTTTGGCATTGGTTTTTTTTATCATTGGCTTTAGCCATGAAAAACCGAATTCCAATAGCATTGTGTTTCCGGCAATCTTACCGTTACTAAATAACATGATGTTCATAAATTAATTCCTAGGTCACAGCTTCGCTTTGAGCTTCAATACGCTGTTGGGTAATGATGACAATTGATTGAATAACCTTACTGGCAGCCTGTAAGGACGGAACAGGAAGGTATTCATAAATTGAATGAAAATTGTGGGCGCCGGTGAAAATATTAGGACAGGGGAGTCCTTTTTGAGAGAGTACAGCGCCGTCGTAGCCCCCTCTCATGGGTGTTGTTTTCATATCTATGCCATTGTCTTGATAGGCTTGCTTGGCAATAGCGATGGGATAATTGTGGGTGCCTTGAAGGCGATTAGCCACATTCTCGTAGCGATCCATCAACGCCAACTCTACAGACTCCTCTCCCCAGAGTGACTGACAGTTTTGACCGAGCTGTTCAAGAAAGGCCATGCGTTTTTTATACCCTACTTGAGAGAAATCGCGAATGTCGAGCTTAAGTAGAGTGGATGCGCTATTACCTGACAGCTCTTTAACCCAATAGTATCCTTCTCTCCCTTCTGTGTATTCCGGCGCTTCTCCAGCGGGTAACATACTGATAAATTTGTGTGCCATAAGCAGTGAGTTTTTAAGCTTTCCTTTGGCAGACATGGGGTGTGCTGATTGGCCAACAAAACGCACTTCAGCATTGCCCGCGTTCCAGTTCTCGCAAACAAACTCACCAATACCACAGCAATCGAGAGTATAGCCGAAGTCAGCACCAAATGATTCGACATCGAATGCTTTTGCTCCTCTCAACCCTTGTTCTTCGTCGGGCAAAAAGGCGATTTTAATATCACCATGTTTTAAGGCGGTATCACCTTTTGATTCTAATGAAGTGAAGTGCTGCAACATATCCATAATAGCGGCAATGGCCGCTTTATCATCCGCACCTAATAGACTGGTTCCGTCCGTGACAATGATGTCTTGGTTTTCATATTGAGTAAGCTCAGGAAACTCGGATACTTTGAGCCAAACCTTTTTACTGAGTTCAATATCGCCACCTTGATAATTGACAATATGAGCATTGGTATCGTTCGATTGCTCAGCGCTGGTATCGAGATGCGCAAAAAAGGACACCGTTGGTACATTGGCGTCATTCCCGCGTAAGGTGGCGGTGAGTATGGCCGTATCTCTGAGCGTGACCTCGTCGAGTCCGAACGCCTCAAGTTCTGCCTTGAGTAGGGTTGCTAATTCAAACTGGCCGGGCGATGAAGGCATGACTCCTTGCGCACCAAGTTCACGGTTTGTTGTTGTGTTGATTTTAGTATAGCGAAGAAACCGATCGGTAATATTTTCCATATTTACATCTTATGATTGTTATTTGTGTCGTGAATAGCAGAAGCATGCTCCTGCTACCGGCTAATTAAAGTAGAACCTGAGAACAAACTAAAACAGTGACAAGGCCACCAACCATAGGGATGGCAGTACGCTTTACAAGTTCCATTGGCGATACATTTGCCACACCAGCACAAGCAATCACGACACCAGCAACCGGTGATGCAGAGCGCATTAGACCCGATGCCAATTGCATTGGAAGTGCCACGGTTGCCGCCGCTGTTCCTACCTGTGCAGCGACATCCGGCGCTAAGTTAGAAAAGCTAAAGAATGATGCGTTACCTGAACCTGAAAGTAACGTGACAATGGCGATAATCGTGACAAGAACGAGTACCATTGCAATGTAGCCAAAACCAGCACTGGCTGCACTGTCTAATAACAGGTCGATAAATCCAATCGTTGAAAGGCCCGTAACAAAAACTTTTGCTGAGATGATAAGGCTAACAACACTTGCAAATACTGCCCCCATACCTTCTAAATATATTTTAAGGGATGCGCAGACTTTTTTGCCGTCTCTTGTGTAGAGATAGTCACATACCATCGCGACGAATAAAGCAATAAACATTGCAGTAACCACGTCAATTTTGACACTGGTAATAGCAAATTTACTAAAGGTGAGTAGAAGGGCTAACGGCAGGACAGGAAGAATGGCAAACCATTTTGGTGCTTCACGATGTTCCTTACTTTCGACGTTGAAGTCGTGTTTGACGCCATTTTCTTCATCTTTTTTGTCAAAGTGTTTTTGACAGAAAAAGTGCAATACTGCAATCACTATTATTGCAATAACAGAGACGACCAATTGATAGCTGACAAAATACGTGGCGACATCGATACCGGATATCTCAGCCGCTTTGTTTGCAGCAGAAGACGCAGGGCCTAAGTCAAGACAACCAGTAGTGGCAACCACCGCCGCTGCCGCTGCTGGATTACAGCCAACACCGACCAAAACTGGGTACATAGCAACCAATAGCAATAGAGCAAGCCCGGTCGCACTTGGGATAAATATATTTATCATCTGACCAATTACATACGCCATAGCAAGTACAACGTACGGATTTTTGATGCGTGACAATGGCTTCGTCGCAATCTGAACGAGGGCATTAGCCGCGCCAATGTGGCTCATGTAACGCGAGAACCCACCAACAGCCATGATAATCAGACCAAGCTTAGCGAGTGTTGATGAGGAGATGACTTTGATAACCTCAAAAAAATCGACAATAACGGAACCTGTCGACGTACCGCCTTTCGGCATGAAATCTGGATTCCCTGAGATAACACCGAGTGCGATCATCGTTAAACCTGCCAAAAACAATACTGCTTGAGTATTGTATTTCTTTACTACGAAATAGCCGACGGAGAAAATAACCGGCAGTGCTAATAAAGTAATCATTTTTCTATCCTTGTAATTAATTAATTTTGTCTGTCAACTTAATTTTGGATGTGTTTATCCCTCAAATTAGATGGATATAATTCGAATGTATAAACGTGGTTAAATTAAGTGTTAATTCTTAAATATTTTAAATTCTTTAAATATGTCTTCCATTTTATCAAATCTTTGTTTGTTGTTTGTACGATTAGACATGCATTTAATCAATAGCTCAATAATGGAAAGCCCTGCCGAACGATTATTGAAAATAGTACTACTTTCGCTCGCAACGACGATTTGAATATCGCTATAAGATACAAAAGGGTTAACCTCTTGATCGGTCATAACAACGGTTTTACCACCAACCTGACTAAACCAACGAACAACCTTAACCGTCGTACTTGAAAATCGGTGATAAGACATGGCTAGCAGCGTATCATCCTCGTTAATGTCGGCGAGTTGGTGTGGCAATGTAGACGAGTCCGCGTTGAGCAAAATAACGTCTCTTCTTAGATAACGTGCTAATAAATAGAAATAATTGGCTAATGCTTCAGCGGATGCGCTTCCAATGACATAAAGTTTGCCTTGTGGATTGAGAATAAGATCTGTGGCTTTATCTATATTTAAGGCATCGAGTGATTGGTAAGTTTTTTCAATATTATCCAGTATTTCTTTTTGATGTTCTTTAATTAATTGAGATGTAGAGTCATTTCTTTTTGTGTTATTACAGCGATCTACTGGAGTGCTTAATTCAATAATTAAATCATTCGAAACCGCTTTTTTAAAATCTAGAAAACCATGGAACCCAAGGCGTTGTAAAAATCGACCAAGTGTTGCCTTTCCAATTCCAATTTGATGGCATAGATCATTTATTTTGGCAAAAGGTAGCATTTCGAATTGGGCAATAAAGTGCTCAATAATTCTGTTGTCTGATTCAGTCAAGTTATCAATTGTATTGACTGATCTAATAAATTCTTGCCTATCCATCATTATTCCTTTTCTCTTATGGAGCGGATTGTCACGCTTCTAATTAGTGGGAGCAAGGGAAACAATTTTTCCCACAATCAAAGTGTGATCTTGTCGATTTTATTGTTCGATTATCTTTTGCTGTTCAGCAATAAAACGTTGTATAAGCCTGATAATACATGGCTTTTAGTGAATTGAGTTAAATGGATTTATTCTCGGTGACGATTCGGAAATGGTCGTACTTTGGCATGTAATGAGAACCTTTGCACCCGCCATTCTGATGGGGTACTGTGAACGTAACGCTAATCGAACGAACTCATCGAGTATTGCGTGGATATGTGCAGATTTTCAGTGTAAGTCTTGGGGAAAAATATGAAACATATAGCCTTTTTTAGTAGTAAATCTTATGACGAAAAATCCTTTGAACTCTTAAACGATAAGGATGAGTTTGTGTTTCATTTTTATGACTTTAGATTGACAACTAAAACGGCCGCCTTAGCGAAAGGTTGTGAAGTCGTCGTCGTATTTGTCAACGATGATCTATCACGACCAGTGCTCGAAAGGCTTAGCCAAGAAGGTGTTCGATTAGTGGCTCTAAGGTGTGCCGGTTTCGATAATGTAGATATAGAATTCGCGAAGAGCATAGAGATGAAAATCGCTCGTGTTCCAGCCTATTCACCGGAGTCAATTGCGGAACATGCCGTGGGCCTTATGATGACGCTAAATCGGCGCTTTCACAAAGCTTATCAGAGAACACGAGATGCGAACTTTTCACTTGAGGGACTGGTTGGCTTTAATTTTCATGGGAAAACGGCAGGTATCATAGGGTCAGGAAAGATTGGGTTAGCAACGATGAGAATTCTGAACGGGCTAGGCATGGACATATTGTGCTACGACCCTTACCCAAATGATGAGGCTATAGTGCTGGGCGCTCGTTACTGTACGTTGGACGAGATTTTTAAAGAGGCCAATATCATCTCTTTGCATTGCCCTATGACAAAAGAAAATTATCATCTTTTAGATGGCGAAGCGTTTCAAAAGATGCGCGACGGCGTCATGATAATCAATACCAGTAGAGGAGAGTTGTTGGATTCATCTGCCGCAATTGAAGCTTTAAAAGTTGGTAAAATAGGGGCGTTAGGTCTGGACGTTTACGATAATGAAAAGGATCTGTTTTTTCAGGACAAATCGAATGACGTTATCGTGGATGACGTATTCCGTCGATTATCCGCTTGTCATAATGTCATATTTACTGGACATCAAGCTTTTTTGACCGAGGATGCTTTACAAAATATTGCGGAAACGACGTTAGGCAATATCCGATCGCTTGATTCCAATAAGATAAACAACAATTTTTTATAGTGGATTGAACTTGCCTCGAATACGCTCTATACGCGTTCGATTTACTCCAAAATCTGAGCGTCCAATTCGGGATGCAGATCGAATGTGTATCTGTGTTTTGTCAGGACGCTCTTCTACCAAGTAAAACTCTACGTCATCAACAAACTGAAAGAAAGTGGATGTGTATTCTACATGGATGTAATTGCTTTCACTTTCTATGGTTTTAGCGTGATCTTCAGATTCAAGTATCTGGACAAGAGCGGTATGTGCTTCAGACAACGTTCCCGGGTAAACAATGGAATCAATCTGATGTGTGTCGTCGCCACTGACTTGGCTATTTAGGCAGTTTGGTGTGCTAGGGCAAGGTGCGAGCTTGCCCTCATTTATACCTAGTAAAGGTTTAGTGCTTGAGCATCCAAATAGCAGGGTTATGCTTATTAGAACAACGGCTATCTGAAAGTTCATTTTGTTTGCCTTCGCGATATTTTAATCGCCATCAGTCCAATTAAATTTGCTTTCGTCGACGCCTTCCTTCGCCTCTTTTAGGCGCTCTCGCTTGTATCGCTCTTCGTTTCGGGCGGCATCAATTTCTTGCATAATTACGGTAATATCAGCATCGATATCACTTTCCGTAAATGTGCCAGTTAGCTCACGATCCGGCGTGAGTTCGCCTTTCTCAAACAGAGCCCAGATCTCTTTGGCATAACTGGTGGTCAGTATCTCTGGAGCGTATTGGCCGTAGTAATCACGAATATTGTTAATGTCACGCTCTAGCATCCACTCTGCGTTGTTATTGGCGGAGGCGTCTACAGCTTGCGGTAGATCGATAATCACGGGACTATATTCGTCGACCAGCACATTAAACTCGGATAAGTCACCATGGATTAATCCCACGCAAAGCATCTTAACCACGTAAGACATCATGACGAGATGGTCTTCAATCGCTTGCTCAGCAGACATGGTGACATCGTTTAGTCTTGGAGCAACGTACCCATCGTCATCTGTGACCAATTCCATAAGCAAAACCCCATCAAAGCAACCATAAGGTTCTGGCACTCTAACGCCTGCGGCAGCGAGTTTATATAATGCGTCGACTTCCGCGCTTTGCCATACTTTTTCTTGCTGTTCACGACCAAACCCCGAGCCTTTTTCCATGGCTCGAGCTCGACGGCTATTACGGACTTTACGGCCCTCTCTATAGGAGACAGCTTGCTTAAAACTGCGTTGATTCGCTTCCTTGTACACCTTGGCACAACGGATCATATCGCCACAGCGTACTATGTACACAGAAGCCTCTTTGCCACTCATTAATTGGCTCTTCACCTCGTCGACCAAGCCATCGTCAACGAGAGGTTGTATTCTCTTAGGTATTTTCATAGCTTCGTTATACCTTAGTTAGCCAATGGATGTAATAATAAGCTGGCAAACGGAGTCAATTTATCACTGTTTTTATGATATTTCGGCGAAAAAACAACCAAATCGTATTTTGCTTAATAAGAGAATCATTATTAGTGGGCTAGGCATTATTCGTCTCATTTTGTCATTTGAGTTCTGAGCCGTGCAATGCAATCGAATACATCGCTAACCTATTCATGCCATGAATTAATGATAATTTGCGCAGCGAAGCGTTTTTTCTGACGCTTTTTGTGAACAAAATTCTGTTTGAGCATTATCAATAATAGTGATCAAAATTGGTGTTTGTCAGGAGGGAGCCTTCAGATAAACGAAGGCTTTATTAAGGACCTTTTTGATACTTTCTTTAGTGGTGCTCGCAAGCCTGTCCGGTTCGTTTTACCAAGCCTTTTAAAAAAGCAGCCCCAATGCCATCATTGATTTAGTGAGTTGGTCTGGCCGTATGATAGAAGACCTAAAGAGAGACAGTGATTCAGTTACTTTCCACTATGAATCTAAGGGTAAACATTTGTCATCCGACGTGGCTGGCGGCGTTGGTGTTCAATACACATTTAACTAGCACACTAAGGCTGGTCAAGGACGGTTTAGCCCCTTATAGACGATCAACAGTGCATTATGTACTCGCATTGAGCGGTTTTTATTCGTGATTCTGAGTGTCCAACAATGAGACAATTTTGTTTTTAATATCACTAGCTAACGCAAGTAATATATCTGCCAATACACTGCACATCTCCCCCAGAAATATTGGTTTTTGGAGCCGGAGTAGATTTCTACAGAGGTCGTTTTTAGCTATTAAATATGAGCGCGTTGGTTATCGGTTAGCCCATGCGCTCTAATAATTTTGTTCTTCAACGCATCATTTTATGAACAAGTTGGGTAATATTATTCATAGGTTTGTTCCAAGTCATCGGAATAACTTTTTTCGTATATTTCATAGTGTTTGCTTCTGCCATTCAAGGTATGAAAGTTTTTCCTTCCCCTTGCCAGTCTAATGTACTTGAGCCATGTTCTTTCCAGTTTTGTCTTTGCTTTGCCAGGATTCTGCAATACTTTAATGAAATGCCTTTCTTCTGCATTGATGGGAGAAATATCACTTTCTTCTAATGCAAGCAATGTTTGACCATATGAACTAAGAAGATAATCTTCCTCCACAGTGAAGTCCCCAGATTTACCAAATCCACGAGAAAATACGTTGTTATCATAAAAACGTTTCTCTCCAATTCTAATATCAGTATCAATCATTTATTTGCCCTTGAAAATCGTAAATCAGTGCTGTTGAGTGAACGATATTTCGTATATCAATAAAAATAAAGCAAATAATTTAACTCATGACGACAAAAATATTTTGTCATCAATCAAGACGATGATCGACAAAATATTTCAATCGTTTCAATAGAAATATTTTCACTTAGAGCATTGAAAATATGGGTTTTTTATAATGACAATACGAGTCGTTTAATTATAATCACGGCGTTTACGTCCTGTACCTATTAACCTAATATTTTGAGCCTGAAAATGCTGATATCCGAAATCCCTATGCCGCCAAAAATGATTATTACATTCGTTTTGATATTTGGTGTGTTGTCACTAAAATATCTCTGGATTGCGGCTATTCGACACCGCAATAGTCCTTTACAAGAGAGGCATAAAAACTGGATCAGTGTTGCCAGAAACTTGAGTAACCTTGGTTTGGTTATTGGCGTAGCGGTTGTTTGGCTTTCTGAACTACAGAATTTTGCAATTTCTGTCGCGGCATTCACTGTGGCAATTGTCATTGCCACGAAAGAGTTGCTGCAGTGTTTTCTGGGTTTCTTTTCATGGGTGACAAACCGTCCATTTAGAGTAGGGGATTGGATTGAGGTGAACGGCCATTGTGGTGAGGTGTCTGATATCGATTGGATAAAATTCCGGTTATTAGAGGTGGATTTGGAAAACGGCTACACATATACAGGTAAGTCTATTACGGTAATGAATAGCGTTTTACTCATTCAGCCAGTCGTTAACCTGAACTTCATGCGTAGGTATGTAATGCACAGTTTCTCCATAGTACGTGAAAATAATGTTAATTTATTCGAACTTAAAACACCAATTATGGAAACTATTGCAGAATTAATAAGCCCATTTCAAGACGTTGCTTCTCGTTACTCTAATTTAATCAGTAAACGATTAGAGATTGAAGCGACATCAATTGAACCGTTTATTTATATTCATACAACCGATGTGGCCAACCAAGTGATCTCAATTACTATTTTTTGCCCAACGGAAGAAGCGCATTCATTGGAACAAAAAATCACTGAGCGCTTTATGACGCTCTGGTATGAGAAATTGAAAGTCGTCTAAAATCAACAGGTAGAGCGAAGAATTATTCGCTCTTAACTTCAATGTTTTCTGCTTCTCCGGCCTGCACCAAACTATAGGCCGTGGAAGGCTCAATCTTATGAATAAGCTTTTCGACGGCAATAATGGCTTCGATAGAGGTGCTTTTCTTTCTATAGCTTAGGTATAACGGTCTATGCCAATTTAAGCTATTGTCTACCAGTATCAACTGTCCAGAATTTAGAAAAGGTTCAACAACCGATGCCGGTAAGTAAGCACAGCCCCCTTTTTCTAAAATGAAATCTAACGCGATTCTGCCTGTTGATGTTCTTAGGTAGGGGGCATTTATCTGAGGATGCCTATCAGCATGCTCGGAAGAGAACGCGGTACCCCAATCTACGTATACGTATCTTTCGGCAAGCGCCTTCTCGACATCGCACTGAATGGTCGAGACCAGAACCAAAGTTAGATCGGCGATTCTTTTACACTCTAATTCTTCCGCCTTTAGGGGATCGAATGCAAACGCGATATCCAATGTGCGCTCAATTAATCCTCTGTTGATCTGATCTCTGCTCAGAACTTCCGCGTTAAAACCATATCCATGAAACTCATCGGTCACAATACTAAGGCAATTTTGTAGATAGGCATCCCAAATATTGGGTGTTCCACCAATCGTAAGTTGGAGTGCTTTCGAACTTTCTAACGATAAGTCATATTTGGCTTGTTGGAGGGTTTTGACCATGACTTCAGCGTAACCAATTAACCGTTCGCCTGAAGACGTTAATTTAATATTGTTTCTATCCCTGGTGAATAAAACAGTATTAAAGTAGCTTTCTAATTGCTTAATTCTTGCACTAACAGCTGCCTGGGTAATATGTAGGTTTTCTGCGGCTCGGCCAAAATGTCTGACACGAGCCAACTCTAGAAATGTATTTAGTACTCTGACGTCCACTATTGATTTCTCTTTAGGTCTTTGTCTATGTCGTTATGATTACTCAAAGTGCAATAATTAGACATAACTTTATACCAAAAAGATAGCACCTAACCCGAGAAATACGAGGAAGCCAACGACATCCGTTACTGTCGTGAGAACCACAGAACCCGCTACAGCAGGATCTATGTTTAACTTTTTGAGCGTGAAAGGAATTAAGGTTCCTGACAAAGCCGCGCCCATTACCACACCGTTAATGAGTGCAATTTTTACTTCTTTGTTTACAAGTAACCGTAAGTTGCTTTGGTGTAAGTGATTCAGTGCAATGCCTCGTATAGCGACGGCGAGAGTTTGGCTTCCTGCAATCCCTCCCATGCTGGCAACGACTGGTATAAGAATAGCCAAAGCGACGACCCTAAATCTCTTAGTTTTGTCTCATTCTCTTGGACCAAAAACACCTCTGGTTGTATCGTGCCAACAATCCCTAAAGTATCCCTTACAATAACAAGATGGACAGGCGTTTCTGTTCTTTTTGAGATCTCACTTTTGAACCGTCCAACACTATTTTTAGCGTTAGCGACGAGAAAAAAGGGATTACTTCTACAATTTGCAGTCAATATTGGCTGTTGACCGACTCCAATATATTGGCAAGCTCAGCATCCTGATAATCTTTAAGAAAACTTAGGTCAACGGACGATCCCATTGCGCTAATAAATTCAGCCAATAACTGTGGGTTATTCTCTGTAATTTGTATTTGATTAAAGTCGGTCATTTCAAATTTATCCTGATCTTGTGTCTGCAGATCCTTCTACTAATGTGAAGGCTCTGCTGGGATCAACATAAACGCGATCCCCCATACCTTCTCGGCCTAATAGCATTAGGTAGCTCATTTCTTTACGGTTGGTTAGTGTTATCTCAATAGGCCAAGAACGCCCTCCAATGGAGAAAAGTGTGCTAATTACAACACGCTGCTCTGACTCGCCATTTGAAGACTTTATTTTTCTTGAGTCGACGACCGGAGCGGAGGTTTTTACCGTTTTCTCCATGTTGTAGATATCCGGGTGTAAGTCAAACTCTACATAGAGTTGACCTTTTTTCCTAAACCTACGAATGTTGTCTACATGCATAGAGGATGTTTTAGCACCGGTATCCACACGAACCTCTAAGTCTGAGATCCCTAAGTCTGGCAAACAACATAGTTCGAGGTTTCCAATTATCAGTCTGTCCATTGGTTTTCCTGTTAATCAATGTTTGTATCTTACTAAAGTATAGAGTCGTGCATCATTTCAATGTGTTCGGCGACATCATTTTCGTCTTTGCCAAAATAGGCAATATGGAACATGGCGTCACCTTCTTGTACTAAAGGTATATTCTGTTTGCCGATTATGATCCCTGAGCGGGTAGACACGGCTTTATGAATTAACTCTCCAAGAGGTGAGTTAATCTCAGCAAGAATCTGTCCCTTTTCCACCTGTTCTCCAAGTTTCACAAATTCATGAACAAACCCACTTCCTGCGGCTCTTATCCAGTCACTTTTATTGGCGATGTAAGGCTCAATCTTTCGTTTACTCGGACGTTTTCGCAGGAGTCCGAGGCCCATTAATACTTTTTGAACACCTTTAAACCCGGCTTGGATAGACAGCTCATCAAAACGCAGTGCTTCCCCTGCCTCATACAATAAAATACGCGTTCCTCTGCTCGTAGCTGCTTCTCTAAGAGACCCATCTCTCAGTACAGAATTGAGTAACACGGGAACACCAAATGCTTGGGCAAGCTCTAACGTTTTTTCGTCACTCAGATCGGCTCTAATTTGAGGCAGGTTTGATCGATGAATTGCGCCAGTATGTATATCGATTCCGTAGTCACAATGCTCTACGACATTCTGCATAAAATCTTGGGCAAGTCTTGCCGCTAAAGACCCTTTCGCTGAACCCGGAAAACACCGGTTTAGATCTCTTCTATCTGGCAGATAGCGACTTTGATTAAGCACGCCGTATACATTGACCATTGGAACGAGAATTAGCGTTCCTCTGATTATGTT
>LLEJ01000042.1_pt1 | contig 16363 bp, 14 predicted proteins | sample 595831 | NCBI WGS metagenome assembly LLEJ01 (sample SAMN02919310, study PRJNA255460) | bioreactor metagenome | biome: chemostat; feature: culture 2011_10.1; material: sediment; isolation source: day101 10degC chemostat 2011 inoculated with Wadden Sea sediment taken from... | place: Germany: Bremen... | reverse complement strand
CGACGAACGCCGTCTATTTCAACTTTGAGTTCACGTTCCACCTCCAAGGCCTTTCTTAATAGGTGTCACTTTCAAAAGCTTACTACGAGTTCGAATTTGATTTCCCGCCTTCACAGGATAAGGGAAACGTACTTGATTCAAACCAACATTAATCACGAGACGGGCGCTAGGAAACAATGGGTTGTTCGCATCAACACTGTCCGTCATTTTAGACAGCATAGACAGGGTCAAAAAACCAATGAGCGACCGTGCTCTTAAAAGGCGACTCTTCAGCTGCTCTCTCTGGATCAGTATGGATCCATTGCATGTCTTCTGTCACTTGACCAAAAGAATTGATGCGGTCTTGAGTCATTTGAACCCAATCACCAACATGAATTTCTTCATCTAATTTTTCATGGAGTTCATTGAGAACCGCCAACGCTCTATCACTTAAATCAAAGCTTTCCTGAACGCTAGGTTTCATCTCTTCATTAACAGCAGGAATCATCGAGTGATCACGAAACCAATGCAATATCGGGCTTTCACTCGCTTTATGGACAAGGTCGTCCCAGTAATCTCTAATCACAGGCGACATGAGTTCTTTGATTTCCAAATGATGCTTGGTCAAAGATTCCCCTCTGTGCTTGAGAATATCAACAACTTTCATAAAAACCTCTGCTAATGGAAGCTCGTCTACCGAGCAGTAACAGTTAAGTTTGACGCTGTTCACACTTTCTTGCAAATACTTTCGAGCGCACAAGTGTATTCTGAACCGATGTTTACTTATAATAAACAGCATGTTATACAATAAAACATTATTTTATTACATAAGTGTTCAATACGCCAAATTTACACATATTTAACAAAATCGAGGAAAAACGTACTATTCCGCCCGTTTTCCCGACCTGTATGAGTGGGAGGGAAACGAAAGAACATGACCCATTACCATTTTTTGAATAATCGACCCACAATGTTTGGATGGTAGTTCCAACAATGATCAAACATTGCCATTAACTGCGGGTTGCCGTATTTCGATAGACTAATCGCATGAAAACGGTTTTTCTTAGATTGGAGTGATCTGACCATATCCAGGATAACTTCAGGTTGTTTGGGTGCTATAAAATCAGAAATGACCACCATATCAGCGTTGCGATACTTGCCGGAGCTCATCAATTCTACCGATTTAACGATAACAGGATCCAGATCAGTCCCTCCGTGAAACTGATACGAGAGAAAGTCACTGGCTTCCCTTAAACCATCAGCTTTAGTCAACTCGTAGGTAATCCGTTCGGTTGAAAAAAGTATAACAAAGCACTCTCTATTTTCAGCAAGTGCTATTTGCATCAAAGCATAAGACATCGCTTTAGCGCATTGCTCGGGGAATCCACTCATCGATCCGGAAGAATCGACACAGATAATAAATGGCCCTTTTTCTATGTCTATTTTCCTATTTTCTGGTTTCTGTGATTTGATCTTACGAAGCTTGCGCGCTTTACCCTTCACTTTATAGTTCATCAAGCGCTTATCAACCAGATGCTTATAAAACACCACCTCTAGCTCAGGGTAAGCCAGGAACATCGTTTCGTTCGGTAACATTCGGCTGAGATCATCACTTTCATGAATGCCAACAATATCGTCTGCTGCTTCGTCGCTTTTTTCTTCGACCATTCTTAGCTCTTCAGCTGGGTTTTTTAATAAATCAGGGTCACTCACTTCGCTGGCCATTCGCCCCAGTTTTTCAGCCATCGCTTGTAACTCGGCATTCTTCTTCAAGAACTCCGCATAGCGTTTCATCGACAAAACATCACTTTTAGATAGTTTTGCCGCTGCCATATCCCACAGTCGACCAAGCTTGGCAATATCACCTTGCTCAGAAACGTTCTGCATGCTCTGCATTGTTTCTATGCGTTGATAGAGATCGGCTAAAAACTTCTCCTTATCCGATTCTAACTGTGCAATCTCAGCCTGTTTTATCGCTTTTGATAAACTTTTATACCACTGCTCGCAGAAGTAATGAGGAAACATAGGGTTATAGACGCCTTTGTTTCGCTCTAATAATTTCTTCGCTTTAGAATAGAATGGGGAATGCCATTGGAGTTGTTTGACAATATCAGGCGCTTTTTCAAAGAATGTATCTTCATCATAATGAATAACCTCTTGATAAAGATTAAGCTCATCAAGCAATCGTTCAGTCTCACACGCTTTGGTGATTTTTCTTTTAACCCCATTTCGCCACTTGGTGATCTGATTATTTACCGACGCTTTTACCGCTCTATTTTCTGGGATCATAAGCAGTTGAGAGCGGCCGATTAAGTCATTAACCGCCGTATCTATGATGCCCGACTCTGCGACCATCATTATCAGGTTTAGTCCATCTGCACCTAGCACTTTATCTTCCTATACAAAGAACTGATCCAAACTTTTTATTCTTTGAGTCACTTTTTCACTCTCTAATTGAATGACTTCAACCTCTTCCATCAGCGACTGTAGACTGCTTTCCATTTTTGCTGGCAATCGGTCATCAATAAAGCTGTGTGGTAATGCGCCATGAAAATCAGACCGCACTTTACGAAAATGATGTTCAGCTTGGGTAAGTTGCTTTATTGCGTCCTCTGCTTTCTCGCACCACTCTTCATAAAGCGCAGAATCGAGGCCTTCGTTAGTAACGATACCTGCTAACACAGATCGATTCGCGATATCTTTTACAACTAAACGATCAGAGACATTAATATCGAAACGAATTCGGCATAGATTACTATTTTGATTCACGTAACCGTAGGCGTCACCTCCTCCCTCTTTAATCACCTTTTCTAGCTCTTCTTTTGCTACATAAATCCAGCGACTGTCCCCTTTCTCCGACTCGTTGACAGACATATTGCTCTGTAGAAGAACCAGTTTTAGTAACCCCCTCGCGTTCCCAACGCTGTACATTTTAGCATTAGATATATCAAGGCTATAACCACCTTTACGCAGAATTCCAGTGGCCGCTTCATTGGTTAACGTCATGCTGAATTCGGACTCTAATTCATCTTGTATTAACGACAAACCGTCTCGGCAGCTTGTTATCTGCTGCTGGATAATGTGTTGATCAAAAGCATGATTTATTGCGAACTCTTCAATCACTTCTTGTACCAATTGCCTAGATTCGGGGCTATGCCACAGGCAGTCTTTTAGAAGTAAAAGATCAAGAGGGTTAATCGAGTCTCTTCCATTAAAATAGGCACTCGCTTTCAATAATTTAACGGCTTTCTTCCATCGCCTATCCGAGACATACAATTCTGACCCTAACGAATCAACCCTGTTTTCCTCCGCTTTCTTTTCCAGCAGAGCCTTAAGCGCGTATAATTTTTCAAAGCACTCATCATTGAGTACAAGTAAGTCCAATTCGTGCTTCCAGAGGTGATATTCTTCATCTGTGATAGCCAGCCCAGCTGGGATTTCGGCTTCCTGTTCAGTCCCAACCATCAACATGGCTTTGAAGTTTTGTTTATTTTGAATTCGGTTAACGAATACACGGACCAACATTCTATCGTAAAGCGCCTCCAAACCACTGTCCTCATCAGGAAGCTCATTAGATGCAGACACCAGCAAACGCATAGGCACTTTTTGGATCTCGTTACCATTTTTGAATGTTTTCTCGTTCACTACGGTGAGTAGTGTATTGAGGATAGCTGGTCCTGCCTTCCAGATTTCATCTAGAAATACGACTTGGGCTTGAGGAAGGTACCCTTCAGTTAATCGAACATATCGACCATTGTCTTTCAGTTCTTGAATACTTAAAGGACCAAACACCTCTTCCGGTGTGGAGAATCGGGTCATTAGGTACTCGAAATAGCTGCTATTGTCGAATGCTTGAATTAACCGCTTTGCAATGAGGCTTTTAGCAATTCCTGGAGGGCCTAATAAAAAGACACTCTCACCAGACAGTGCCGCCAACAAGCACAGTTTGATTGTACCTTCTCTTTCATATACGCCGTAAGAAAGGGCTTTAACCAATTTATTTATTCTTTCTGATAGAAGCGCTTTTTGTGCGTGTGAGGCTCTTAGAGACATTGTCATAGATAAACCGCAAATAGTTACTTTGAAAAATAGAACGAGTTTGTTATTAAAGTGTTACTTTACAGAACCCAGTATCGTTAAAAAATATGTATTGTCTATAACTGGTTAAAAAACTTGTAACTAAACACATGTTATAGTGATAAATGTGTCGCTGGTCACTTCTACATTGCTTCAGTATTTCTAGTGACGTAGGATAATAGCAGCAAAATTTGCCGATTATTTTTGGGATTATTGTTTTCATTTATCACTATGCAACCCCCTCGATAAAACTCAGAGAGTACAACGTGCCTAAATTGATTCATCAGTGGAAACAACTGTCCCTTATTCAACGTGAGATGACGCTTCCTAACCATGTTAAAGTCATGCACACCACCGTCACGCACCCGGGTGCAACGATTATATTGCCAATATTGTCAAACGGCGACATTCTATTGCTGAGGCAGTTTCGACCTTCAATAAACGATTGGCTATATGAACTACCGGCAGGCACATTAGAGCAAGACGAGTTACCAATAGACTGTGCGATGCGCGAACTGGAAGAAGAAACGGGGTACAGTGCAAAACACTTTCAATCGATCGGTGAGCTAATTCCTCTTGCCGGGTTTTGTGACGAGGTCCAATATCTTTATATCGCGAAGGATCTAAATCAGACAGCAAGGCTAGCGTGTGATGCCGATGAGGTCATTGAAATATTGTATCTCAGCGTTAAAGAGGTGGAATCCATGATCGTGAATGGCACAATTATCGATTCAAAAACAATCGCTTGTTTGTCAAAAGCAAAGCTATTAAATTACATTTAATAAAACATATACTTGGAAACGAATTCTATGGACTTTCGCTCAGATACAGTTACAAAACCAACCCAAGCTATGCGTGAAGCAATGGCCAACGCAGAAGTCGGAGACGATGTGTATGGCGATGATCCCACCGTCAATGATCTGGAAAAATGGGCAGCAGAACGACATGGATTCGAAGCCGCACTTTTCACAACGTCTGGAACTCAAGCAAATTTGCTTGGCCTTATGGCTCATTGTCAGCGCGGAGATGAGTACCTTTGTGGCCAGCAGGCCCACAATTTTAAGTATGAAGCAGGTGGTGCGGCTGTTTTAGGTTCTATACAACCACAGCCCGTAGAGAATAACCCAGATGGGACAATTAGCTTTGATAAACTTCGCGCGGCAATAAAGCCAGACGACTTTCACTTTGCTCAAACCAAGCTCCTCAGCCTTGAAAACACCATTAATGGTAAAGTACTACCACTCGAGTATCTAAAACAAGCGCGTGAGTTTGTAAACCGACATGGATTACAGTTACATCTAGACGGTGCACGTGTTTATAACGCCTCTGTTGCATTGGATGTCGATATCAAAGAAATCACTCAATATTTCGATTCAATCACTATCTGTATGTCGAAGGGATTGTCAGCACCGATTGGGTCTTTATTGCTAGGAACCACAGAATTTATTGATAGGGCAAGAAGAGTAAGGAAAATGCTTGGCGGTGGTATGAGACAAGCTGGCATCCTAGCGGCAGCGGCGAAGCTCGCGTTGACCGAACAAGTAGCACAACTTGCGACCGATCATGCGAACGCGAAAAGACTGGCTAACGGGTTAGCCAATATTAAGAGTTTCTCAGTAAATCCTGATCATGTTCAAACTAACCTAGTCTTTGCAAAAATTGATGACGACGTGGATGTGGACAGTTTAGCTGATGTCTTAGCGAAGGATAATATCATTATCACCGCGATGAACCCGATCAGGTTTGCTACACATAACGATATTTCAACGCAAGATGTTGATAAGCTGATTGAAAAGCTAACGAAATTATATAACTAGAAACGTGTTATTTAGAAAAGCGTTAATATCTAAGAGAAAAATGCCCTGTCGAAGGCAGTAAAAAATACAGGGCTAATAAGGATTATCCATCGTTCCTAATTCATTGAAAGGCCTAACAAGTGATCTTGTTAGGCCTTTTTTGTGGTTACGCTTGTTGACTCTTTGGAGGGTTCTTTATCTTAAACAGTATCGCGAACATCACAGGTACAACGATAAGCGTCAATACCGTGGCAAAACCTAAACCAGCCATAATGGTGACCGCCATTGAACCGAAGAAAGCATCAAACACTAATGGGATCATACCGAGTATGGTTGTAATCGCAGCCATACTAACGGGCCGGACACGGCTAACGGCACTATGTATAATCGCTTCATAAGGTTCTCGCCCTTCTGTTAGTTCCAAATTTATCTGGTCCAACAACACGATACCATTTTTCAAAATCATGCCGCTCAAGCTCAGTAACCCAAGAAATGCAGTGAAACTAAATGGCATATTGGATCCAAGCAAACCAACAGAAACACCGATAATTGATAATGGGACGGTGAACCATATCACCAATGATTTTTTCACTGAACCAAACAGGAAGATAGTGACAATGAACATCAGCAAATAACCCATTGGTAAGGAACTAAACAGAGACTCTTGAGCGTCTTTAGATGACTCATATTCGCCACCCCAACTTAATTCATACCCTTCAGGTAATGCTAAGGCTTCAACCTTAGGTTGAATACGAGCAAACAGACTTGCAGGTGTTTCATTACCCAGCACGTCATGGTCAGCTAAAACGGTTAAGGTACGCTTTCTGTCTCGCCTCATAATCAGTGGTTCAGACCAACCCAATTCAATGCCATCAATCACTTGTTCAATTGGCACATAGGCTTGTTGGCTTGGACTCCAAATACCAAGGTTTTGCACCGTATCAAAATTGACACGCTCATCTGCTGGTAAACGAACCATAATTGGAATCATTTGCGTACCATCTCTAAACAAACCAATGGTTGAACCACCAAATGCGGTTTGCAATGTATTAGAAAGATCTTCTTTAGATACCCCCATTCGACGAGCTTTAGATTCGTTAAACATTGGTATGAGATCTTTGGTTCTTTCTCGCCAATCGTGTCGAATATTTCGAGAACCGGGGTCTTGATAAAGAATATCTTCTACCTGAGCGGCAATATTTCTTAGTATCTGAGGATCCGCACCAGTAATTCGTGCCTCTATTTTTGATGCAGGTGATGGCCCAAATTCCAATAATTTGAATTGAAAGGTTGGAGAGTTAAACGAAATAGCTAACTGGTCATCAAGTTTGTGCAATAGCGTGAACATCTGTTCCCTATCATTTGCTCTCACTTGAAACTGAGCGTACGCCTCATAACTCCTTTCTGGTGCATAGGTTAATGCAAAACGCTGTAATCCTTGCCCAATAGAAGAGGAGACAAATTCAACTTCGTCATAGCGACGTAAAAAGCGATCAACTTCTTCGGTTTGCTTCTGAGTTTCTCTAATATCGGTGCCTTCAGGCATCCACATATCGACATAAAACATGGGTGTATTAGAGGCAGGGAAAAACTGTTGTTTAACGTTACCAAATCCAATAATAGCCGTTACAAGCAAGGCAACCATGCTCGCAACCGTTAACCATCTAAAACGCAGTGCAAATTTCAAGACAGAGCTAAACACAAGATACAACGCGCCTTTATACGGATCGGTATCTTCGCCCTCTTCACTTTCGCCATCTTTCAGAAACAGATCCGCCAAGAACGGCGTTAATGTAAGTGCGGTAATCCAACTTAAGAAGAGTGAATAACACAATACCCAGAAAAGATCGCCTAAGAACTCGCCGGTGGCATCAGACGATAAACCTATTGGTGCAAACGCCGTAATAGCGATAACCGTCGCTCCCAATAAAGGCCACTGTGTTTGCTTAACAATATCTTTCGCAGCTTGAAGTTTGGTTCTTCCTTTCTTAAGGCCGACCAATATCCCCTCAACGATAACAATGGCGTTATCGACCAACATACCGAGTGCAATGATCAATGCACCAAGAGAGATACGATGGAGCTCAATATCAGAGAGTTTCATTAAAATGAAAGTGCCCATCACGGTAAGCAACAGGACAATACCGATAATTAGACCACTTCGAAGACCCATAGCCAATAGGAGGACGACGATAACGATGCCGACCGCTTCTGCAAGGCTTACCATGAAGTTTTGTACCGATTTATCTACTTCTTGAGATTGATTGTAAAAATAACTGAGTTCAAGGCCTGCGGGTTTAATGTTCTCAATTTCCGCTAATTTCGCTTCAATCGAGTGGCCAACGTCGACAACGTTCACGCCTGAACCAAATGATATTCCAAGGTTAATCGCTGTTTTGCCGTTAAACGTAACGATATTCTCTGGTTTTTCCTGGAGACCACGTCTAACCGACGCCACATCTTTTAATCGAATTAGATTACCCGTATCACGACCGTGAATGATCAAATTTTCTAGCGATTCAACAGAGTTCAAATCACCACTTGGACGAATGGTTAAGTTCTGCCCATTAATCATTAATTCACCAGCAGAAATAACGCTATTTTGGTGTGAAAGCAACGAAGTTATTGTTGAGAAGTCCAAATTTAGAGAAGCCAAACGGTCAATCGACATTTCTACGTACAAGTACTCTTGCTGATCACCTGCAATACTGACTTTACCGACACCTTCGACCAGTTCTATTTCACGGCTTAGCAAATCTGCGTAGCGTTTAAGTTCTACGTAATCATAACCGTCACCCGTTAACATCATCATAATGCCGAACACATCACCGAAATCATCGATAATCTGTAGCGACGTCACCCCGGAAGGTAGAGTCGGTTGTAGGTCATTCACCTTACGGCGCATCTCATCCCAAATCTGTGGAAGTTCATCAGGACCGTAGGTCATTTTCATGCTGACCGTAATCTGTGACATACCAGCCGAAGAGATTGAGGTAACATTGTCGACATACGGTAACTGACGGATCGCCTTCTCAATAGGATAAGTCAGCTCTTCTTCTACTTCTGTTGTTGTTGCTCCAGGATAAGTTGCAATAACCAACGCATCTTTAATGGTAAATGCAGGATCTTCAAGGCGACCTAAGTCAAAGAAACTTTGGGTTCCACCAATGGCTAAAATGACGAGAAATAACCAACTTATCACTTTATTTTTTATTGAATATTCGGCAATGCTCACTGGATCTCTTCCTTGTTTGCTATAGCAACGACAGCGTCTTCACGCATTTTTCTTAAATTGGAGTTAACAACGGCGTCACCATTAACGACACCATTAGCAACTATTGCTCCATGGCTACTGATCTGAATAATATCTACTGCTTGTTTATGAACACGACCGTCAATAAGCTTCCAGATATAAAATTCATTCTCTTTAACACCCGCATCAAGTGCCGTCATCGGTATCTGATAGCCCTCTACAATTTGAAGACCAGCCGCCACTAAATCAACATCCAGACTCGCACTTGTACCGGGTAGAATGGCCGGTTCAACCTGTGGCATTTGTAGCCAAAACTCAAAGGCATTGCTGCCTTGCGCTGGTTCACTAGAATGTTGGTAGTAAGTCGACACAAACTCTCTTTCATCACCAAAAAAATGCGTTTTCACATGATAACTTCTGGTCTCACTATCTGGATTAATCATAGAAAGCACGGTATCGGAAATAGCAACTCGGATACGAACAACATCACCACGATAGACACTTAGAATTTCTTCACCTGGGCTCGCGTTTTCAAAGGATTGCTTTGGCACTTCAGAAATATAACCGTCAAAAGGTGCGACTAAACGTGTGTATTCTAGGTTGTTTTTCGCTATCTGAAAATTTACGAAAGCCATTCGCTTACTTGCGGTCAACTCGTCAAACTCAGATTGAGAGACCATCTTTTTTTTAAGAAGGTTTTTACCACGGCTCCATTGTTTTACCGTGAGTTCATATTGCGCTTGGGTATCGGCTAACTGCTGACGAAGTTTTTTTGTATCAAGCTTTGCTAGCAATTCTCCTTTTTTAATTTTTTGACCTTTGCGTACCAAGATTGCTTCCAGTTTACCCTCTACTCGGAAAGACAAAGGGGTTAGGTCAGCGGGTGCAACCGTACCTTTAAAATTTCTAAACTGGCTTGAAAGAGCAGGCTTGACGTCAAATATTGATACGGTTGCCGCTTTCCTTTCTTTCACTTCTGTCTCTACTCCACATCCTTGCAGTGTCGCTAACGCAAATAGGAGTCCCGCAATTTTATAATGTCGATGTATTCGCATTAGATACCTCCCTCTCGAGTCCATGCTCTTACTATCTGTCCTTCTTTAAGGTTTTTTGCTCCCGCGACAACAATTTGATCTCCCGCTTTTAGACCGGAGACTACTGCGCCAAATTCATTTAGCTCAACAGCAACACTTTCTACACTCTGTTCCGACGGGTTAAACTTCCAAACTTTGCCTTTTTCAGTTTCTCTAGAGATCCATGCCTCATCCGGTATTGAGAGCATATTCTCTTTTCGATTATTGGTTATTAGCACCTGTCCGGTCATGCCAGTAAGAATATTAAGAGACTCTGGACGAACAATCGTGATGGTAGCGCTATAACTATTTGTGTCGACATTAGGTTGGGTTGACATCTCTTTAAAGGCCGCGGGTACAACAACAGTATTGTGTATATCAAATATCACTGCGTATTCGCGATTTGGTAGATTGTGTATTCCTGCCTTCTCAATATAGGGAACCGGAATAACAATATTTATGTCCAGATTCTCATTATTAATGATGTTAAGTACTGGCTGTTTAGATGAGACATATTGAAAAGGTTGAACAAATTTTAATGACACCACACCATTGAATGGCGCTGTAATCTGAGTATATTGGAGGTCGGTTTTACTCTCTTCAAGATTGGCGTCTGCCGCCTTAAATGCCGTTTCAGATTGGTCAAATACGTCGGCACTAATCAACTTTTTCTTGAATAACTGTTTATTGCGTTCCAAACGAGTTTTTGCCAGATCATATTGAGCTTGTGAAGCGTCGACGGCTAACTGATAATCTTTGTCATCAAGAACAGCAAGCACCTCTCCTTCTGCCACTTTCTGCCCCTCTTTGACACCCAACGTTTCAATCACACCTGGAACTTGAAACGACAATTGAGAGCGGTCACCAGCATCAACTTCAGCTAAAAAAACGTCATACCCCGCGTCCGTGATATTTGGTACTTGATAAAGTTTCACCGGTTTAATCACGTCTTCTTGCGTCTCTGAATTTGCTTGCTCACAACCTGCAAGGAAAACCCAAGCACCTGTTACTAAAGCTAATTTGAACATTGTAACTAAGCCTTTTTTATTCACCTTACTTTCTCCATCACTGTGAAAAGTATTTACTACACATTTGTGCAGTATATGAATAATTCGACTAAGATCAATATATATTTTACATACGTATAGTAAATTATACTGACGAGAACCAATATATTGATTAGAATGCGTTATTGAACTTTGAGAAGACATTATGATTTGTAGAAAACAGGGTAGAAGAAGCGCGCAAACAGCAGAAGAAACCAAGCACTTAATTCTTGCTACCGCTGGAAGAATGTTTTGTTTACAAGGTTATGAAAAGGTATCCTTGAGAAACATTAGCGAAGCCGCTGGAGTGTCCCATAGCCTTATTCGCCACCACTTCGGTAGTAAAGAACAAATATGGTATGCCGTAAGTGATACGTTGAATGCCTATATGCAGAACTACCTTTACGCGCTAATTAATGAATTGCCTGACAACAAACCGGCCCAAATTGTCTTGTATAACTTCAGTATTAAGATGATGGCACATTTATTACTGAATCCTCAGCCCCTCCAATTTATTGCTGATGCGATAAGACAGGAAGGCGAGTTCTTCGATTATTTTATGGATCAATCAGGGATGTTTGAATCAGTAACACAGGGGCTTATCGATGAGCACAACAAACAAAACCCAAGCCATCAGGTCAATCTCTGGGAACTCAAATGGCAGATGATTTATACTGCTCACGCAGCTATCAGTTTGCGCCCATTACTGAAGATAGTTTGGGAAGGACAAGTGAACAACGTAGACGAAGCATTACTTAAACACTGGTCAATGTTCAATAAATTGATTGCGAATCAATTAAATATACAAACAGATGATATCGTGACTTCATCAAATCTAAGCGATCTTCTATTGCCCATTGCCTGCGATTTTTCAAATCCGGACACCTGTTCCGATAATCTTAGACAATTCTCTTAGCTTCGCTTGCCACGGTTGCGGTGGACATTGAGCTTCGATTTCATTTTTCTTTTTTCAGCAGAGCGATTGTGTTTTTTCATTGGTCGCTCTTCTTTGGATTCTTCAATCAGACTCGGTTCGAACCCTTGAAGCCACTCTTGGGGCAGGCGTTCACCTACAAGCTTTCAATTGCCTTCAGTAGATACTCTTCATCACGCACCAATAACGAAATAGCCAACCCAGCGTTACCTGCACGCCCGGTACGACCAATTCGGTGTACATAATCTTCCGCTTGGTATGGCATATCGAAATTCACCACACATTCAAGCTCTTGAATATCAATTCCGCGAGCCGCAACGTCTGTTGCAATTAACGCTCTAACTTTACCTGATTTAAAATCATCCAACGCTTTTTGGCGAGCCCCTTGGCTCTTGTCACCATTTATTGATGCGGCTTTTATACCATCCAGTTTAAGTTCTTTGACCAATGCATCACTGCCTATCTTCGTCTTTGTAAATACTAATACTTGTCGCCAATTTCGAGAACCAATGAGATAGGCAAGCAATTCACTCTTTCTCTTTTTGTCTACAGGATAAACCATCTGCGATACAGTGCTCGCTGTACTATTAGATGGTGTAGCTTGTTCTTCTTCAGGGTTATCAAGTATTTGATACGCTAACTTTTTGACACGGTCATGAAAGGTTGCCGAAAAAAACAACGTTTGTCTTTCGGTAGGGAGTTGTTTCAATATTCTCTGGATATCCGGAAGAAACCCCATATCCAACATACGGTCAGCCTCATCAAGTACCAAGGTTTTCGTGCGTCTTAGGTCGATGGTTTTGGTATAGGCATGGTCTAATAACCGACCTGGTGTCGCAACAAGGATATCAGCACCATTCCTTAGGTTGCTTTTTTGAACATTTAGACTCGTTCCGCCATAGGCCACAACGATGTTTAAGTCGCAGTTCTCGCTATAACTAACGAGGCTATCGAAAACTTGTTGAGCCAGTTCACGAGTGGGGACCAAAATTAAGCTTCTGATCCACTTTCCCGGCTTTTCATCGGCTCTGCTCTGAGGATCAGCCATTAAATTATGAATCATAGGCAGACCAAATGCCGCCGTTTTACCCGTACCAGTCTGCGCTCCAGCTAATACATCTTTCCCTTCCAAAACATGGGGGATCGCTTTTTCTTGTATTGTTGTCGGCTGTTCAAAACCAAGCTTGCCCAGCGTTTCCACTAGCTGTTGATTAAGGTTCAATTGGGAAAAAGAAATCGGGGATTCAGACATTAACTTAAGCTCTCAGAAATTTGGGTCAGGATTGTAACAGATAACCAGCGTATCTATCACGGTAGATGATGTGTTTTTTCAATACTCGCTTTAAGTACATCGTCATATAAAACTGAAAATAGTCCCTTCATTTCATCATAATGCGTGTCAATATCTTGAAAACACTCTGCTAACGGCGCCATTCTGGTACTACGATGAGACATTCGTTCTAACACTACTTCAATCGTATTTAATGACACATATGACGTCAACCATCTATTTTTCCACATCAATTCGGTTACATGTAGATAACGTTCAGGTAGAACAACATTCGGTTTCGCCACTCGTTTCTCAGCCGTTTGACAGAATGAATGTAAACTCTCATCACAATATTGAGACCACGCATTCGCTAGGCAATGATCCCAAAAGACATCCATCGCAATAGGGGCGAATCGTCTTCTAGCAGGTGAAAATAGCAACTTAACTTGTCTCGATATTTCATGTTGGTCAGTAAACTTATCAACGAACCGATGCAACATAATGCCATCAACAACCTCTTTAGGGTAACGACCAACAGGATTACCTTTTACAAAATCACCCAGCAGATTACCAGCAACGTCACTGTCGCATACTGTGGCAATATGAATGTGCGCCAAAAAATTCATCTAAAAGCTATTCTACTTATCCTGAACACAGGCTAGAGGGCAATAATAACCACAAGTTAGCCTAAATGAGTGAAAAGTTAAAACATAAAATGGGCACAGTGATCAAAAACAAAAAAGCCAGCAACTCTCGTCACTGGCTTTATCTTAAATGCGTTAATCGTGCTCACGTGTACCCACACTTCTACAAATTATCAATAACAAATGCGTCGTCGATTACGACATCATCCAACTCATAATCCGTCAGGTCGAAACCAATTTCCAATGCATCTAACCATTCTAAGCTATCATTTTCTAAAAATTGTTCATCCATAATCATTACCTCCTTATCGTCTATGAATATAGAGATAACACTTTTATATGACAGATTTTTTATAACACCTAACATTAAACATCGATAACTTTTTAAAACTATGAACCTCATCAAATGCAACCGTTTGCGTAGAGTTTTTATACTAATTTGGTTCGTAACCAAACGGATTTACAATGTGATCCAGTCCACACTTATAACCTAAAAGCTACATTGCATTACATAAAAATGTCGAGCATTTATCTTTTTTTCCTCTAGAATCTACATTGCGAGACATCTATTCAGTATTTCAACAACGAGGCCAACATGAAAGAGATACCATTTCGACTGATTGACAGATTATTTATAAAAATGTCTATCAACGATAAATTTTGGGTCATTTTTGTCCTATTCTTTGCCGCGCTTACGACCACAGCCCTTGGCAGGTACAATCAAGCGATAACCGCTATCGAGAAAAATTCTGTCGAGATAATACAAGCCAAGGTAAACGGGGTTGCGTTAGCGATAGCACCAGATAGCAAAGTAAGCATACCGAATATCTCTATCTCAAACGCTTCAACGAATGCCTCTTTCAAAAACAGCTCTATAACGGCCTCTGCAAGAATAGCTAACGGTCAATACGCAACACTGACGGAACAAGTACCTGCCTCAGTAGGAACAGCAAAGGAAGCCGCCTTAAACTCATTTTTGCTTAGCTTCTTGTGGTTAATTCCTATTGCAATTGTTCTGTATTGGACTGCGACATTTTTGACCGGAGCTCTTTGGGTGTTATGGCAAACGACCGTTAAAATCGCAGACGGCGACCTTACCTCCCGTTTAGGTTTCCATTCTGGCCGTGACGAGTTTGGTACCATCGGTTGTGCGTTAGACGAAGCGATGGATACACTGACGGAGTTAGTTGAGGTTGTAAAAGAGAGCTCAACAACGTTAGAAATGACAACCGCGACGTTTGCATCAGAAGTAACTCAAAGCCAAAAGCAGATTAACTTCCAGCACTCATCGCTCGATTCTGTCGCGACGGCAATGGAAGAGATGACCGCTTCTGCATTAGAAGTCTCGAACATAGCTAAACAAGCGGCGGAACACTCTGAGAATGATGAAAAATACGTTCAGGCTAGCCAACAACGTGTTCAACAAGCGATCTCTGAAATTGAACAGCTCAGCCAATTTATTTCTGAGTCATCGACTTCAGTCGCGACACTTGCAGACAGCACGACACAAATTAATGACGTTATTACGACCATTAGTGCGATATCTGAACAAACAAACTTGTTAGCGCTCAACGCAGCAATTGAAGCGGCTCGTGCTGGTGAATATGGCCGGGGTTTCGCCGTGGTCGCAGACGAAGTAAGAACACTAGCCAGCCGAACACAAGAAGCGACCGTTGAAATACAATCTACGATCGAAAAGCTGCAGGTCGAAACTGGACTTATTGCATCGAAAACTGAAAATACAGTGTCACAAGCCAATACCAGCAATAAAATCATATCTAGCATTGGCGATGACGTGGTCTCCATTGCAGAATCGGCTCGTGCAGTAATGGATATGAGTGTTCATATATCAACCTCTGCCGATGAGCAAAGCACTGTTGCAAACGATATAGCAAGTGAATTAAGTGACATTCGCAGCCAATCAGATGTTATCCGAGAAGTCGCCCAGACGTCCGCTCAGGGAGTCTCTGAATTAACAGAGGCATCAAGCAAGCTCAACTCCGTTCTAAAAGGTTACAAGACCGCATAGGCACTGTAGTAACCCTCATATTAATATTATAACTAAGGGCTGATCATTATTGATTGGCCCTTTTGTTTATAAAACATTCCACAATGAATACTATTGACCTTATAATTTAAAAAAAGCACGACGATACGGATGGTCAATGAAGGTTGGCAATTTACTCACATTTATCAGCATTATTATTTTTTCTGGCTGTGCAACTTATATTGGGGCCAATTTTGATCAATTATTTGGGAAAGAATCCGTTAGGGAACGTAAACTCCTCTAC
>LLEJ01000041.1_pt1 | contig 16498 bp, 16 predicted proteins | sample 595831 | NCBI WGS metagenome assembly LLEJ01 (sample SAMN02919310, study PRJNA255460) | bioreactor metagenome | biome: chemostat; feature: culture 2011_10.1; material: sediment; isolation source: day101 10degC chemostat 2011 inoculated with Wadden Sea sediment taken from... | place: Germany: Bremen... | reverse complement strand
CCACTTGCGCGTAATGCTGTTCGGTTAAGGTTATTTATAGTTGTTGCCCTAACGAAAACTGGCGTCATCTCCACGAGAGCAACGTCATCTCCACGAGACCAACGTCATCTCCACGAGACCAACGTCATCCCCATGAAAACCAACGTCATCTCCATGAAAATGGGGATCTAAAATCACCCAGATTCCCGTTTTCACGGGAATGACGAAGTATTTAGCACTAACCGAACAACATTACGTTTTCACGGGAATGACGAGAGGTTAGAGTAATGACCGAACGGTATTACACTTGTGCGGGGATTATTTTTTATATGAGTAGCCGATTGTCTAGTTCAAGCCTTCGAAAAACTTTTCACCAGTAGGGAAGTCTCCCTCAACGTCAAGCAAAGTTCCAGTGTCACTAAAGTTAACAAAAAGGTTTTTCTGAATAGGATCACTATGGCCTTTTTGATGGTGATAAATGTAATACCACGTATTTGGGTATCCATTTTCTACCAGCATAGGTGAGCCCATCACATAACGAACTTGTTCTTTCGTCATGCCAAACTTTAATTGATCGACTGCTTGTTGCTCAATGTAGTTACCTTGATTGATATCTATCCGGTAAACCAATTTTTCTGCCAGAGAACAGCCTGTAAGCATTGTTAAGGCTAGAGGAACGGCAACTAACCATTTCTTAAATCGCATAGTGGGAAATTCTTTATTAATAAATATATTCGCTAAAACTCGCCAGATGATAAACAAGGTTGGCCGAGAAGTAAAAGAGGTATTACCTCAAGTTGAATATAAGACCGCGAAATTTGCGATTGGTTGCAAAAAAAGTGGTCGCAACGAAACAGATAAATGATCACATTGCATACTAAGCCGCTAATAGCTCTTTTGCATTTGCAATGGTGGATTCCGTAATCTGGCTGCCACCAAGCAAGCGCGCTAATTCAGAGACGCGTTGTTCTTCGTTGAGTGAATTCATCTGCGTTTCCGTTTTGCCTGCTTTGGTCTGTTTGGCTACAAACAGCTGTTGATGACCACAACCGGCGACCTGCGGTAGATGCGTAACACAAAGGACTTGGGTCGACTCACCTAATGTACGCAGCATCTTGCCGACTACCGCTGCTGTTGGTCCGCTTATACCTACGTCCACTTCATCAAATATCAGGCTTGGTGTATCCACTTTTTGAGCCGTGATAACCTGAATCGCCAACGAAATACGGGATAACTCGCCACCAGAGGCCACTTTAGCAATAGGCTGTAAAGGTTGACCTGGGTTGGTAGAAACCAAGAATGTCACGTAGTCGATGCCAAGTGGTGTAGTGCGGCTATGATCTTGCTCTATGTTGATATTGAATTTGGCTTTTTCCATGCTGAGTTCATGCATGCTATGGCTAATGAGCTTGTTGAGTTCTTTTGCATAACGGCTTCTAGACTTGCTCAGCTTTTCTGCACTAGTAATGAACCTTTGGTGCATAGCCTCTACCTCTTTTGCTACGGCTTCTAGTTTTTCATCCGAGCAGTCAAGATCGTCTATCTGTTTAAGCAGGTCTTGATGGTGGGTATATAAGTCATCGGCCAACACGTGGTGCTTACGAGAAATAGACATCACTTTTGAAAAGCGTTCTTCAACATAGACCATTCTTTCGGGATTGATGTCGACGGTTTCTAGGTAGTGGCGTAGTTCGCTGCTGGCTTCCTCTACCTGAATAATGGCCTCGTTCAGCATGGAAGGCAGCGTGCTCAATGAGCTATCTAGATCCGCCAGATTGATGAGAACTTGGTTTGTTGATTGGAGAAGTTGTAACGCATTTACCTCTTCACCCTCGTATAACGTATGGATCGCCGATTGGCAACTAGAGGCGAGTTCGCCGCTGTTGGACAGACGTTTGTGTTCTTGTTCGAGTTCTACAAACTCATTTTCGCCAAGAGAGAGCTCATTCAACTCTTTGATTTGGTATTCCAAAAGCAGTTTCTGCGCTTGGTTTTCTTGGCTGTTCTGTGTTAGTTCATCTAATTGATTTTTAACCAGACGCCACGCCTGATAATGGCTACGAGATTTATTGATTAGTTCTGAATGCCCTGCATATTGATCCAACATAGACAGTTGATAATCGCTCTTCATTAATTGATGATGCGCATGCTGGCCATGGATGTTGATCAGGTTTTGTCCGAGAGATTTTAACTGAGAAAGAGGGACAGGACTGCCGTTAATAAAGGCCCTTGAGCGACCGTCTTTAGTGATAATACGACGAAGTATGCACTCACTTCCGTCAAGCAATTCATTGTCTTCTAACCAGCGTGTTGCGTGAAGGTTATTGTCGAGTTGAAAGGACGCGCACACCTCGGTTTTTTCTTCACCTTGACGTACCATCCCGGCTTCTGCTCTGTCACCAAGGCATAAGCCGAGTGCATCGATCGCGATGGATTTACCTGCGCCTGTTTCACCAGTAATGGTTGTCATTCCAGTAGAAAGCTCTAGCTGAAGAGACTTAACGATCGCAAAATTATTAACACTTAAATGAGCCAGCATTTTAGTAACCCTGTATGAATGAACAACACTGTATAAAGAAACAGTATATACTGTTTCTTTATACAGTAAAGTTATCAAGGTGACTTTTTTGTGAGCGATTCTGTGTTTTTGAGATCTGAATTGTGTGTTAACTGTTCGTTACACTTTAGAACAGTTTACTCGACCACCCCAGTTTGTTCCGTAGGACGTGGTAATAGCTGTAGTCTTCGGGGTGTATCAGCCGTAACTTATCAGGGCTTTGAAATATGATCACTTCGTCACCCGGTGACACAGGCAAAGAGACTTGTCCATCACAGCTTATTTCTTGAATGCCTCTGTTGTCTGGAGAGACCATCAGTTTCACCTTGCTATTGCCGTCGACAACCAAGGGGCGGCTAGACAAAGTATGTGGGAACATAGGCACAATAGAGATGGCGTTGAGACTCGGCGAGAGGATAGGGCCACCACCAGAAAGAGAATAAGCTGTTGAACCGGTTGGTGTGGAAACAATTAGGCCGTCAGAACGCTGAGAAAAGGCAAAGGTATCATCGATATAGACTTCAAATTCTATCATGCGAGCAATCTTGCCCGGGTGAAGAACCACTTCATTTAACGCGGTATTATGGCTTTTCAGTTGACCATCTCGATAGACTTCCGCTTCAAGAAGAAAACGCTCTTCTTCAACGAACTGTCCGTTAAGTACCTTTTGCAACGGTTCTTTAAATTCTTCAGGATCAAGATCGGTCAGAAAACCGAGATTACCACGGTTGACACCGATGACAGAGATATCAAAACGGGAGAGAAGTCTTGCGGCACCAAGCATATTTCCGTCACCACCTACGGCAATGGCGAGGTCCGCTTTTGACCCAATATCGACTAAGCTTGTAAAAAAATGGTCTTCGATATCATCAAGAATATCACGAAGACGATCATCAATAACGGCGTTATAACCCTCAGAGACAAGCCAATGGAACAAATCTTTATGAGTTTGTACCGCTTTGTGATCTCTTGGTTTTCCAATTATGCCAATGGTTTTAAAAGGCTTTTTTCATGAAGATAATCCAATTAAAGATGAAAGGACGCGTTTAGCGCTTGAATCATTAATATCAATCCCCATAATAAAGGCAACTAAATCAAATACGCGAGTGTTTTATTTAAGTTTAGATGTCCGCGTCTCTTAAATTGATAACAAGACTTGCGTTAGAAACTAAATTCCGAAGTTTGGAGAAAGCATGAGTAACAAAGAAAGCAACATTGAACAAGAAGAACTAAACCAAGAAGCAGTAGAGCAAGAACTCGACTCCGATGTGGATGCAGTGGGTACCGATGGCGATATTGATTGGAATGAAACCAATGCAATTGATGAAGAAGAATCAAAGATTGCACAATTAGAAGCCGCACTACTTCAAAGTGAAATGCGAGTGAAAGAACAGCAAGAATCCGTTCTACGCGCAAAAGCAGAAGTAGAGAACATGCGTCGCCGTTCTGAACAGGAAATGGATAAAGCACGTAAATACGCGTTGAATAAATTTGCTGAAGAACTATTACCGGTTATCGATAACTTAGAGCGCGCTATTCAAGCCGCCGATGTTGAGAATGAAGCGGTGAAACCTTTAGTTGAAGGGGTTGAGCTAACGCATAAGACATTTACTGACACTGTGGCTAAGTTTGGTCTTAAAGAGATTAACCCAGAAGGTGAGGCGTTTAACCCTGAATTCCATCAAGCGATGTCGATTCAAGAGAGCGCCGACCATGAACCAAACAGCGTCATGTTTGTGATGCAAAAAGGTTACGAGTTAAATGGACGAGTTATTCGTCCCGCTATGGTCATGGTTTCTAAATAACCTTGCTTCGGGATGCAACTTGTCCTGAATACAGCTTAGATAAGCTGGATAGTAATCAATGGATGAACGGGGTGCTTTTGAGCAACCCGTTTTTTTGAATAAAAGAAAATGGCGATGTTTTTTTTATTCTATCCCTTGAAAAGCGATTCAATGCCCTTATCTAAGGTGCAGACACAAAACAAACATTTGGAGATAGGGGGTTGAATCCCTATTCTCCGTCCCCATTTAATGGGATATAGAAATTGAATAACTGAATTTTCGGAGAGAGTCTGATGGGTAAGATCATTGGTATTGATTTAGGTACTACTAATTCATGTGTTGCTGTATTAGATGGCGACGCACCACGCGTAATAGAAAATGCTGAAGGTGAGCGTACAACGGCTTCCGTTATCGCTTATACAGATGGCGAAACGTTAGTAGGTCAACCTGCTAAGCGTCAAGCGGTTACTAACCCGCAAAATACAGTATATGCGATCAAACGTTTGATCGGTCGTCGTTTTGAAGACGAAGAAGTTCAGCGTGATATCAAAATCATGCCATTTAAGATTGTTAAGGCTGATAACGGTGATGCTTGGGTTGAAGCGCAAGGCCAAAAAATGGCTGCACCGCAAATTTCTGCAGAAATTCTGAAGAAAATGAAAAAGACAGCTGAAGATTTCCTCGGCGAAGAAGTTACTGGCGCGGTTATCACTGTTCCTGCTTACTTTAACGATGCTCAGCGTCAAGCGACAAAAGATGCAGGCCGTATTGCTGGTCTAGAAGTTAAACGTATCATCAACGAACCAACTGCAGCTGCTCTAGCCTATGGCCTAGACAAAAAAGGCGGCGACCGCACTATTGCTGTTTATGACCTTGGTGGTGGTACATTTGATATCTCTATCATCGAAATTGATGAAGTTGAAGGCGAGAAAACGTTCGAAGTACTTGCAACGAATGGTGATACTCACCTAGGTGGCGAAGACTTTGATAACCGCATGATCAACTACTTAGTAGACGAGTTTAAAGCAGACCAAGGTATCGACCTTAAAAACGATCCACTTGCAATGCAGCGTGTTAAAGAAGCGGCTGAAAAAGCGAAGATCGAACTGTCTTCAACACAACAAACAGACGTAAACCTACCTTACGTTACTGCGGATGCGACTGGTCCTAAGCACATGAACATTAAAGTGACTCGTGCGAAACTAGAATCACTAGTAGAAGACCTAGTTCAACGTACTCTAGAGCCTCTAAAAGTTGCTCTAGCAGATGCAGACCTTTCTGTTGGTGACATCAACGACGTAATCATCGTTGGTGGCCAGACTCGTATGCCTATGGTTCAAGCTAAGGTTGCTGAGTTCTTCGGAAAAGAAGCGCGTCGCGATGTAAACCCTGATGAAGCCGTTGCCATGGGTGCAGCAGTTCAAGGTGGTGTACTTGCTGGTGAAGTTAAAGACGTTCTACTTCTAGACGTTACTCCTTTGTCTCTTGGTATTGAGACAATGGGCGGTGTAATGACTAAGCTTGTTGAAAAGAACACAACTATCCCAACAAAAGCGAACCAAGTCTTCTCAACGGCTGAAGATAACCAAAACGCGGTAACCATCCACGTTCTTCAAGGTGAGCGTAAGCAAGCGACATACAACAAATCTCTAGGTCAATTTAACCTAGAAGGTATTCAGCCTGCGCCACGTGGTATGCCTCAAGTAGAGGTTACTTTCGACCTTGATGCTGATGGTATCCTTCACGTATCTGCGAAAGATAAGTCAACAGGTAAAGAGCAGAAGATTACTATCCAAGCTTCTGGTGGCCTAAGCGACGAAGATATCGAAAAAATGGTACAAGAAGCGGAAGCGAACAAAGAAGCCGATAAGAAGTTTGAAGAGCTTGTAACGACTCGTAACCAAGCTGATCAAATGATCCACGGTACTCGTAAGCAAATCGAAGAAGCAGGCGAAGCACTTCCAGCTGAAGAGAAAGAGAAGATTGAAGCGGCAATTAAAGAGCTAGAAGACGTGAAGAATGGCGACGATAAAGAAGCTATCGACACGAAAGTTCAAGCCCTAATGACCGCGGCTCAAAAACTGATGGAAATCGCTCAACAGCAAGCACAAGCGCAAGCTGGTGAAGGCGAAGAAGCAGGCCAACAACAAGCGCAAGATGATGACGTTGTTGACGCCGAGTTTGAAGAAGTTAAAGAAGACGACAAAAAATAATTGAAGTGATTTCTTCCCCTTGTAAGGAGGAAGAAATCAATGGATTATTTGTAGTCTCAATATATGTTGCGGGCGTTGGAGTTTTCTCTTTCGCCCGTAAATTTGTAAATAATGAATCTAACTAGATAATGGTTTATTGCCATTTTCTAGTTAGATTTGAAGCAAGTAAACGGTATTTGAAAACATGTCAAAACGTGATCTTTACGAAGTCTTAGGCGTAAGCCGTGAAGCCTCAGAGCGAGATATTAAAAAGGCGTATAAGCGTCTTGCGATGAAATTCCATCCCGATAGAAATCAGGATGATGACCAGGCTGGCGAAAAGTTTAAAGAAGTAAAAGAAGCGTATGAAATCTTAACCGATCCCCAGAAGAAAGCCGCCTATGATCAATATGGCCATGCTGCTTTTGAACAAGGTGGTATGGGTGGCGGTGGCGGCCAAGGTGGTGATTTCGGCGATATCTTTGGTGATGTGTTTGGTGATATTTTCGGCGGAGGCCGTCGTGGTGGTGGTCAAGCGCGCGCTCAACGTGGTGCTGATCTTCGCTATAATATGGAACTCTCTTTAGAAGATGCGGTTCGTGGTTGTGAAAAAGAGATTGAAGTTCCTACTCTTGTAGAGTGTGAAGTTTGTGACGGTTCTGGCGCGAAGAAAGGTTCTAGCGCGCATACATGTGCAACCTGTCATGGTCACGGCCAAGTGCAGATGCGCCAAGGTTTCTTTGCTGTTCAACAAACGTGCCCAACCTGTAACGGTAAAGGCAAAACAATCAAAGACCCATGTAATTCATGTCATGGTCAAGGCCGTAAGCAGAAACTAAAACACTTAACGTTAAGATCCCGGCTGGTGTGGACACAGGTGATCGCATTCGTCTATCAGGCGAAGGTGAAGCTGGAGAACAAGGTGCGCCAACAGGTGATTTGTACGTTCAGGTTCATGTACGCGAGCACAACATCTTTGAACGTGAAGGCAACAACCTCTATTGCGAAGTACCAGTGAGTTTTGCTCAAGCAGCACTCGGTGGTGAAGTTGAAGTACCTACACTCGATGGCCGTGTAAACCTTAAGGTGCCAGAAGAGACACAAACGGATCGCTTATTCCGCATGCGTGGAAAAGGTGTGAAAGGTGTTCGTGGCGGCGGTATTGGTGACCTTATTGTTAAGCTGGTTATTGAAACGCCAGTGAAACTCAGTTCGCGTCAAAAAGAGCTGTTAAAAGAGTTTGAAGAGACGTGTGCTGGTGATGCTGCCAATAAGCACAAGCCTAAATCAGAAGGTTTCTTCAACGGTGTTAAGAAGTTTTTTGATGACTTAACCAACTAGGTTAATAAATGAGATTAACATTGGTACCGAGTTCAATAGGTACCATCACGTTAAGACTCGCGATAAAAGCCACTCATAGCAGTGGCTTTTTTGTGCCTAAATTTCGGTAAGAATTTGCGGGTGAAATCTCTACCCCTTAAGATAACAATACAGTGGTTCCAGCTATAGTTCTGACCTCTCTCCAAATTGTGCTTTCTTTGTTTTAACGTCTCAAATTTAGTTGTTAGCATCACTCCATACACATTGTCATACCAAGCGAAGTCAGTTTGTGAACGACGACTTTTCTCGCTGGTATTAGGAGTTATTGATGAACCGAGGGTTTACCTTAATCGAACTTCTTGTTGTTCTTTCTGTATCGAGTGTTTTGTTGTTTGTCGCCTTGCCTAACGTTCAACTGTTTTATCAAAACTATCAACTCAGGCAGTTGGCTGTGGAGCTGAAAAGGTTTTTCAGTCAAGCACGAGTAGAAGCACTGACGAGACAGCAAAATCTATGGATACGGTATTCGGTGAGTGAAGGAGGGAGTGTGAATGGTTGGCGCTTGTCTTTGGTGCAGCATAATCGAGTGACCGGTGACGATAATGAAATCGCGTCTACTCAGGGAAAGGGCACCCCGCTTTTTCCTTCTTGGACATCAATAAAACTGGATGGAAGAACAGGACGGGTATTAGAAAACGGTTATCTGTTGATAGGCGATAAAGCGACGAGTGGCACCTCATTGAAACTGATCACACACCATGTTACCGGGCGAGTGAGGATATGCGCTATTGGGGAGCAATTTTATGGCTATTCAGAATGCTAGTGGAATAAGAGCACTAAAACGCACCAATGTAGGTGGGTTCACCTTAGTTGAGATGCTTGTGACGAGTGCGCTAACGGCGTTAGCGATGACCACTTTAACCTCCATCACGATTGCGAGTAGTTCTGCCGCTCAGAAGGAGATTCGATTGCTTGTTCTGCACAGTGCGGTTTCTGATTCATTGCGCTTTATTCAGGATGATCTTAGAAGAGCGAGTAAGATAATAAGTTCAGAGTCAGAATTGAGTTACGTCTATCTAGAGGGTGACGAGGTTATCTATTCCGTGTTTAAAGCCGATAGTAAAGAGCAAAAACTTAAATATTGTTCCTACAAGGTAACGGACCCATCCATCAAGAATCAGTGCCATCCCTTCTATTCGGTGTTTGATCAGACTCAGATACGTCTGGTTAGCTTTACGGTTGAAGAAACGCAGATGAGCGGTGTTGATCCCGCCCTATTTGAGCTATCGCTGACGGCTTCCTTGGTTGATATAGAGGCGCAATTTAACCTGACGATAAGCGTGGCAATGCGATGAGAACGAAACAGAAAGGGATAGCGGTATTGATACTGTGTCACTTTTTTCTATTAGCGGCGCTCGCTTTGTCTATGGCTGGCTATTCTGGTGTGTTTACGCAGTATAAAAGGGGACAGAGTGAGATTGAGTATCGTAAAAGGTTTTGGCTGGCCGAGGCGGGGCTAGAATGCGCTTTTGCCCTGTTCGCGAGTCAGTCGGTAACGAAATCAATGGCGATGGATAAACAGGTAAGCGAATGCAGCCTACCACTTACTGTTGAGGTGACATGGGTTTTGGACATGGGAAAAAGTGAGAAACAGTACTCGATAACATCGACGGTAGGAAGTCTGTCACTTTATCGTCAATTACTGATTAGTGAAAAACCTAAGTATCGCGTTGAATGGGTGGCAGGGAGCTGGCGTGATTTTAACTAAGCAGGTTCGTGGGTTTGGGCTGATGGAAGTACTTATCGTCATGCTCCTTATTTCTTTCTCTATTTTAGGCTTAGCCCAACTTCAAATCGACACACTGAGAAGTGCTCGGCTAGCCCAGCGACAACAAGAGGCATTGTACCTAGCTGAATCTACGTTAGAGCAATTGCGTTTAAAGGGTGGCGACTTAGAAAGCCGTGTTCAATTCGCTAAAATGACTAAGTCTCCAATAATGGTCGAAGTGCTAAAAACGAGGGAGAGCCCTCGATTTACGGTGACGTCAACAATCACGGACCTAGGGAGCATTCCAGACCTCAAACAGCTTGAAGTAGAGGTCAGCTGGCGCGGTGTTTCGGGTGAAATTCGTCGTTTAATCTTAAAGAGTGCGCGATGTAATACCGATGCCACTAAATAACGGGTTAAATGAATTGGTTTTAATAACGTAATTAATGTGATTGATATAAGGATGATGAATCACGTTAACTGGTTCCTTTTTGACACTTAGCTACGCTACAATACGTTATCAATATTGACTGCGACAGGGCTTCCCCATTGACGACCGACACGAAAACATTTTCTGAACAAGATGCGTATTTTATGCGCCAAGCTATATTGCTTGCTCATGAAGCCGAATTGGCAGGAGAAGTACCCGTCGGTGCTGTTTTAGTTAAGGACGGGGAGATTATTGCTCGAGGTTTTAATCGTTCTATTTGTGATCACGATGCTACCGCTCACGCTGAAATACAGGTGTTAAGGCAGGCTGGACAGGTACTAGAGAACTACCGTTTAGTCGATACCACTTTATATGTCACTTTGGAACCTTGCCCTATGTGCGCAGGGGCGTTGTTGCATAGTCGAGTAAAACGCATTGTTTATGGCGCGCCAGATCTAAAGTCTGGGGCTGCCGGAACCGTGCTAAATCTGTTTGATACCCAAGCGGCTTACCATTATGCCGATGTAGAGGCTGGATTGTTGGAAGATGAGTGCCGAATTCAGCTGCAATCTTTCTTTAAACGAAGACGCAAAGAGAAGAAAGAGTCAAAAACAAATCAAACCGTCTGAGTTTCTTATGGAGTAGAGAAACTAGTCAAACGTTTCGCCATGAACATAAGCTCTGTGACGCCAAATCACCTTCTTTTTATTGTTGGCCAACATTCTTTTTCGACGATTCGCTGATGACGTTTTCGTCGCGAGGCTTTTTGACTGCTTTCTAATAGAGTGCATTGTCACTCTCCTTTTTATGTAACCTTAATCTAGGTTATGTCGTTTTATCATTTTATGTAAGCGTTCTTTATAAAGATAGTTTATTACCAAATGATGAATAGCGCAGATGAAAAAAAAGCAGATAAATAATTATCTGCTTTTCGATTATTGCTGTACCGACTTTTCTTGCTTTGGTTCTTCCTGTGTCGACGCTTTTTGTTCTGATGTTGACTCTTTCTCTGTGGTCGCTGGCAGAAGGATTGATTGCCCCTTCTCTGGTGGGCCCACAAGTTCCCCGTTCTCTTCTGGAGGCAACGGAACGTCAATAACCTGAATGCCCTCAATATCTATATCGGCGCTTAAGGCCTGCTGTTCTTCAACGTGACCAATAATAGATTGGTAATAGCGTCGAATATTCTCGACATAGTTTCTGGCTTCATCCCCTCGGGCATAGCCGTATCGAGTTTTACTATAGTATTTACGTTTTTTAAGCAGTGGTAATCGCTCTTTTACATCCGCCCAAGAGTCGGGGTTGCCTTTTTGTGAACGTGTTAGGCGACGAGCATCCATCATATGTCCGTAACCAACGTTATAAGAGGCGAGGGCGAACCAAATTTTCTCGTGTTCTGGTATGGAATCAGGTACCCGTTCAACAATACGCTGCAAATATTTAACCCCACCTATGATCGCTTGCTCTGGGTCTAAGCGATTCTTGACGCCCACGAGCTTCGCTGTAGGCAGCGTGAGCATCATCATGCCACGAACCCCTGTCGGTGATGTTGCTCTAGGGTTCCAGTGTGACTCCTGATAAGAGAGGGCGGCTATTAAGCGCCAATCAAACTTACCTGCGTGTTCTTTAAAGAGGGGGTCCCATTTCGGCAACTTGCTATCCAATGCCCGAACAAAGGCGCGGGTATCGACGTAATCAAAGGATTCTACGTGGCCAAAGTACTTTTCTTCGAGTGTGGCGAGATCGCCCGATTGCTTCATCTCTCCAAAAAATTCTATCAACAGGGCATAAAGGCTTTCATCATCCGCTTTCCTCATATACCAAGAAATAGGTTGGTCTTCGGTCAGTTCGAGTGCGAGTGCAATATCTGGGTATAAACGTTGGGTTAAAGAGAGCTCCACTGAATCGGCAATCGTATAAGCAAGCTCTCCGGTAGAAACCTGTCGAAGTAGGTCTTTTACATCCGAGTCCTTACTGGTGGAGTATTGCAACGTAGGGTATTCAACCTTAAGATTTTCTAATGTTGGCACGAAGTGAGAGTCTGAAACGATCGCTAAGATTTCTTGAGGGTTCTTTTGTTGTCTTTCGACCAAGTTTTTAATACTTCTTGGTTTCCAACTGCCGGCCTTGTAGACAAGCTGTTGGCTAACATAATAGTACGCAGGTGCCGCACGAAATGACTGTATGCGATCTGGTGTTTGGCTAATACCTGCCGCAATAATATCTATTTCACTGTTTTTTAATGCAGGGAATAACCCGGACAAACGATAAGCGGGTTTCATTTCCAGTCTTACACCGAGTTCGTCGGCAAAGCGTTTTGCAAGCTCATAATCTAAGCCAGTAGGGCCATCGGGACCAATATAATAGGCGAGCTGATTATTCAGTGTTCCAACTCTTAATACGCCTCTTTCACGGACTTTATCCAATTCACTTTTTGGATCAGATTCGATCTGACAGCCGGCTAAGAAAAGCCCAAAAATAAGTATTAGAGATGTTTTGTGCCAGTAATGGTTAAAAAAATTACGCATTAAAAGAGGTTCTTTATAGATTGACTACGCTCTTTATAGCAGAGCTGCAATGTTCGGCAAAGAATCATTAAAGAAAACAGTGACTATTTGCAGGTTATAAGCTATTTCTAGCTTTATTGGCTGGATTATCAGAAAATGGCGCAAACGGTTGCTTTTGGAGTTACGTCACAAAACTTTTTCCTCTATAATACGGCCGCAACAGGTAGGTGAAATTGGTATAAGTTCGATTTTTTGTTGTAACACATTGAATTTATTCCAATATCACCTAAATCAATTGCATAAGAGACCTAAGCACATGAGAATTTTGCGTGGCTCCCCAGCTCTATCTGAGTTTCGAGTTAACAAGTTACTAGAACTTTGCCGTGAACAAGATCTGCCAATTACAGATATTTACGCTGAGTTTATGCATTTTGCCGACTTAACCGCTGACTTAAATAGCGAAGAGGTCGAAAAAGTAGAAAAATTACTTACTTACGGTCCAACTATTCAAGAACACGAACCAGCAGGAAACCTACTGTTGGTGACACCACGTCCGGGTACGATTTCACCATGGTCTTCAAAGGCAACCGATATTGCGCGCAATTGTGGCCTAAGTAAGGTTAAGCGATTGGAGCGTGGTACCGCTTATTATGTTGAGTCATCGACAACGCTTTCGCCTTCACAACTTGTTCAAATTCATGCACTGATTCACGATCGAATGATGGAAGTGGTGTTTACCGATACGGACAGCGCTGCGCAGTTATTTAAGGTTGCGGTTCCCGCTCCGGTTGCCGATGTCGATATCTTGTCTGGTGGGCAACAAGCATTAGAAGAAGCAAATATCGCACTAGGTCTAGCGTTGGCCGACGACGAGATCGATTATCTAGTTGAGAGCTTTACAAAACTAGGTCGCAATCCAAATGATATTGAATTGATGATGTTTGCTCAGGCAAACTCTGAGCACTGCCGTCATAAGATCTTCAATGCAGATTGGACTATTGATGGTGTAGAGCAAGAAAAAATCATTGTTCAAAAATGATTAAGAATACGTATGAAACCAACAGCGAATATGTTCTTTCTGCTTATAAAGATAATGCCGCTGTTATGACCGGTTCTCATGTCGGTCGTTTCTTCCCTAACCCTGATAACCGTCAATATGATTATCATCAAGAACTCGCGCATATTCTGATAAAGGTGGAGACACATAACCACCCAACGGCGATTTCTCCTTGGCCGGGTGCCGCGACCGGTTCTGGTGGTGAGATTCGAGATGAAGGAGCAACGGGCATTGGTGGAAAACCCAAAGCGGGCTTGGTGGGTTTTGCCGTCTCTAATCTGCGTATCCCTGGCTTTGAACAGCCTTGGGAAACCGACTTTGGCAAGCCAGGTCGTATCGTTAACGCCTTAGATATTATGCTAGAAGGTCCCCTCGGTGGCGCGGCTTTTAATAACGAATTTGGCCGACCAAACCTGCTTGGTTATTTCCGTACCTACGAAGAAAAAGTGAACTCTCACAATGGTGAAGAGGTTCGTGGTTACCACAAACCAATCATGATCGCTGGTGGCTTAGGCAACATTCGTGATGAGCATGTACAGAAAAAAGAGATCCCCGTTGGTGCAAGCCTAATTGTACTCGGTGGTCCGGCGATGAATATTGGTCTGGGGGGCGGTGCTGCGTCTTCTATGGCTTCTGGCCAGTCCGCTGAAGACTTGGATTTCGCTTCTGTTCAGCGTGAAAACCCAGAGATGGAGCGTCGCTGTCAGGAAGTGATTGATCGCTGTTGGCAGATGGGTGAAGAGAACCCAATCGCCTTTATTCATGATGTTGGTGCGGGTGGTATTTCTAACGCATTGCCGGAGTTAATAGACGATGGTGAGCGTGGTGGTAAATTCCAACTGCGCAGCGTTCCGAATGATGAGCCGGGTATGAGCCCATTAGAGATTTGGTGTAATGAATCTCAAGAGCGCTATGTTATGGCTGTTGCACCAGAAAATATGGCGTGCTTCGATGCCATTTGTCAGCGCGAGCGCGCACCCTATGCCGTGGTTGGTGAAGCGACAGAAGAACGCCATCTAACGTTAGAAGATTCACACTTCGACAACACGCCCATCGACATGCCATTGGATATTCTTCTTGGCAAAGCGCCTAAGATGCATCGCGATGCGACAACACTGAAAGTAAATAATCCTGCAATGGATATGGCGGGTATCGAAGTAAACGAAGCGTTAGACCGTGTGTTGAGATTGCCAACCGTGGCAGAAAAAACCTTTCTCATTACCATCGGTGACCGATCAGTGACGGGGCTTGTTGCTCGTGACCAAATGGTGGGCCCTTGGCAGGTTCCTGTTGCAAACTGTGCGGTAACTGCTGCCAGTTATGATACCTACCACGGTGAAGCAATGTCGATGGGTGAGCGCACCCCTGTGGCCTTGTTAGACTTTGGCGCTTCTGCACGCTTAGCCGTAGGTGAATCACTGACCAATATAGCTGCAACGGATATCGGTGATATTAAGCATATTAAATTGTCTGCAAACTGGATGTCGCCATCGGGCCATCCCGGTGAAGATGCCGGCCTATACGAAGCGGTGAAAGCCGTGGGCGAAGAGCTATGCCCTGCACTTGGATTAACCATTCCTGTTGGCAAAGATTCGATGTCAATGAAGACAAAATGGGAAGAGAACGGCGAACAAAAAGAAGTAACGTCACCACTAAGTTTGGTTATTACCGCATTCGCTCGAGTTGAAGATATACGTAAAACTGTGACGCCACAGCTGCGCACTGACAAAGGTGAAACCAGCCTAATCTATATCGATTTGGGTAACGGCAAAAACCGTATGGGAGCGACCGCATTTGCTCAGGTATACAAAGCGTTGGGTGATAAACCTGCCGACGTTGACAGCGCAGAACAGTTGAAGGGCTTCTACGACGCTATTCAGACACTTGTTCGTGAAGGCAAGGTGATGGCTTATCATGATAAAGGCGATGGCGGTCTTATTGTGACCCTAGCTGAAATGGCCTTTGCTGGGCATTGTGGTCTGAGTGCTGATATTGCGTCGTTGGGCAGCGATACGTTATCGACGTTATTTAATGAAGAGCTTGGTGCTGTTATTCAGGTTCAGAGTGAATCCGTTGAATCGGTTCTGGTTACCTTAGCCTCCTTTGGTTTAGCTGAGCTTAGCCATGTCATTGGCGAAGTCGAGCAATCAGACAGCATTATTATTAACCATGACGATACCGTTGTGCTTGAGCGTTCTCGTACAGAGCTTCGTACTATCTGGGCTGAAACGACGCACAAAATGCAAGGGCTACGTGACAACCCTAAATGTGCCGACCAAGAGTTTGCCGCAAAATCTGACGACAGCGACGTAGGGCTTAATGTCGACCTTAGCTTCGATGTGCATCAAGATATCGCCGCGCCTTATATTCTAAAAAGGTGCGAAACCTAAGATGGCTATCTTACGTGAGCAAGGGGTCAACTCTCATGTGGAAATGGCCGCGGCGTTTGATCGCGCGGGCTTTGAAGCAACAGATATACATATGAGTGATATCTTAACCGGTCAAGTGGTACTCGACGAGTATCACGGTTTAGCCGCTTGCGGTGGCTTCTCTTATGGTGATGTACTCGGTGCGGGTGAAGGTTGGGCGAAATCTATCTTGTTTAACAGCCAAGCGAGAGATCAGTTTGAAGGCTTCTTTAAGCGTGAAGATACGTTCTCTCTTGGGGTTTGTAACGGCTGCCAGATGCTCTCTAATTTACATGAACTCATTCCGGGTGCAGAGCTGTGGCCGCGATTTGTTCGCAATGAATCTGAGCGTTTTGAAGCTCGCTTTAGTTTGGTTGAGGTTCAGAAATCGGATTCAGTTTTCTTTAGTGGTATGGAAGGGTCTCGTATGCCTATCGCTGTTTCTCATGGCGAAGGTCAAGTGAAGTGCGTGATATTGCACACCTAAATGCGATCG
>LLEJ01000040.1_pt1 | contig 16733 bp, 19 predicted proteins | sample 595831 | NCBI WGS metagenome assembly LLEJ01 (sample SAMN02919310, study PRJNA255460) | bioreactor metagenome | biome: chemostat; feature: culture 2011_10.1; material: sediment; isolation source: day101 10degC chemostat 2011 inoculated with Wadden Sea sediment taken from... | place: Germany: Bremen... | reverse complement strand
GACCTATGTGGTCAAATTCAGACACGATTGAACCTTCAAATTTGGACACTTTCCGCTCATCTCGGGCAATTTGTGCGTAAGCCATAAGAGAGGAAAGTTCACTTGTAATTCTTTATGAATGAGAAACCTTGCCAAAAAGGCCGATATAACAATAGAGAGAAATGAGAAAATGAGGCTGATCTTGAAATTGTGTTCTAATGATAGGAAATTCTGATTATCTTGCAACGAATAGACGCTAATTGGGCTAACAACACCATCTACTTTGACGTCAATACATTTGCCATCAGCGTACTATTATAAACAGGCGAAGGCCTTTTAGACTCTTGGATCCGAATTAAAAGATCCCTATTTAACTTAACCGTTGAAGCGACAGGCTTACCATTCACCATCAAAACAATCTCCGTTGTATTACTGGTGTTTTTTAGATTTTCCACCAGTGCAAAGTTGTTGTTGAGAACCATGACGATAAATAATTTACCTAGTACCTCCCCTCTGTTGCTTTCTACAACTGGCATCCGCCTTATTAACAGATGTCGTTCACCAGAATGAGTTGATAGCACGATGAAATGCCAACTATCGCTATAAGCAACATCGAGTACGAGCTTATCTAGGTGACGTTGTTCTATCCCAAAAAACGATGCGTTTCCGTCATCCCAGAAAAGTGATTGCGATTTTGAAATAAATCGAAAGTCTGGGGAGCTTTTCAAATTCGCTTGATCGATAGAGATAAAGTAATCGTCAATTTTGGATAACGCATCAGATTCAATAAAATTAGATAAAGTGACGCTGTTTGTCTGGCTATTTTGATTGGATTGCATCGTACCCAGTCGATAATCGATGAGATTTTGCAACAACGAAGCTGTTTGAGTGATATTGCGTTTTATTTCTTGGGTTACTGCTGTAGAACTAAATTGGTAACTGAAACCTAAGAGAAGAGCAATAAGCAGTGTAAACACAACAAAAATTAGACGAACGGTGAGATTAGCCATAGAGCGTGGTTTAGATTCTCTTTTAATAAACGTCATTTATCGGAGTACCTAAAAGCCCGTTTTTTTAAACGTTCGATTTTTTCCACACTGTCTTCTTTAGTAATAAGTTCGAAGCTCCCCGAATACACGATAGGTACCTCTCGACCTTCTATATTCCACTTTATGGCTTCTGCCATTGCAACGCCTGTATCATCGTTCATTCGCATAACAGTGACATCTAAATCGCCATTAGCAATAGCATCAAGTTCAGCGGAACCACCACCCCAACCATTAATCTTAATTTGAGCGTTTCCTGATTCTTTTATTGCGTCGATGGCACCTAACGCTAGGTCCGTAGAGCAGGCATAAAGAAAGTCTATTTCTGATACCTGACTTAGCGCCGATTTGGCGGCGATATAACCCGTTTCTTTCGTTGCTTTTGTATAGTATGAAGAAGCCAGTTTGTAACGTTGATCATTTGCCATAGCATCAATAAAAGTGTCACCTCTAGCCGCACTAATATAGCCTTGAGAGTAATACAGCATCGAATACTCTGCGCCTTGGGGTAATGCCTTCTTAAAGTAATCAGCTAGCATTAAACTGCCCACAAGGTGGTCAAAACCGACATATAGAAACGGTTGCTTCTTATCCCACGTTTTCACAGGTGTGGTAATATTTTGTAAGATGAGTTTGGTATCGGAGTTATGCAAAACATGTTCAATAAACTTTTTATGTCTACCTGTTTCTAAAGTGAAGATGAGGTAGTCCGTATTTTTTTTAAGGGCGTTGTTAAGAAATGAATTTTGTTGCTTTACATCTGCGTTAGGTCGAGTGAATATTTGTTCAAGAGAATATGTGATATTAAGTTCGATTAACCGCTGTTCAAACGCGAGGATATTCCTTCGCCAATAGTCCGATTCCTGTTCTCCAGGATAGACCACAGAGATATGAATAGGGTCTTTCTGCACCACTTGCAAAAGTACAGGATTATTGTCTATCGTTACGGCTAATTCGTTTGTCAGTTTTTGTTGTTCTGGGTGGGAATCTAGAAAATCAGAATAACTCCAATATGGACTAAGCACTTCAACCGAGAAACTGTAGGATGAATAGAGGCAAGCCACCAGTGATAACCGAGCTATATTGACCTTCATTAAACGCCCTAGATAAGAGTCTGTCTCTAAATCATAATAGAGAGTAAAGGGTTATAGCAACATTTATAGGCCTATCAATTAAAAAGAAGCCATCGGCAGATACCGATAGCTTCTAAAATTGTTACGATTAGATACTAATTTAAAATGTAAGCGCTAGATTTGCTGAAGCACCAAATTCATTTTCACCGGCATACGAACCAGCTACATCGATATTAACAACATCGAATGGTGATATCCCAAGGCCTGCTGTAACCATATTGTCGATCGTGTTTTCTAGGTCTATTTGATATCCAGCTCTGAGTTGTAACCAATCCCAAGCATTTCCTTCTAAACCAAAACGAACAAATTGTGTGTCATCATCAACGTTGGCATAGCGAGTCTGCGCGGTCAAATCTGCATCTAACGCTGCGGTAAAAAACCGAGAAGAATAGGCAATACCTAACGTGGCTTGAGGTGTAAGCTCATATTTGTAATTTAAGTCCGCGGTTTTGATTTCCTGCTTAAACAGATCTTTTATAGCAAAAGCGACTCTCCATTGCTCCTTGTACCAAACCGCACCTAAATCTAAGTTAAATGCTGTGTCGTTAACCTCACTTTCATCATAGTCATCTAGGTCAAAGTCTTCGACATTTACAATATCTGAATAGGTTCGAAGCTCCTGGTATTTTGGCGAGATACCAAGTGAAAATTCTTGCCCGCTAATCACCAGTTTTTTTAGCAAACGATACTCCATATTCCGTATAGCCAAATGCAGCTAGGTTTACATTCGAGTTTTCGTATCGAGTTTGAGTATCACCCCCAGATTCGGATAAAGAAGCAATATCGGTCTCTGCAATTACTTCTACATAACCTCGACCAAAGAAATTCACAGCAACGAAAGAATTGGGTATCGCAACGGCAATCCCGGCTGTAGCGGTAACCGTTAATGGCTTATTACCCGTAAGATCGTCCAAGTGGCCGTTGAGTTGGTTGATGTTAGATTGGTCAGGCGAGGCTTTAAACTGGTCAATAGTATCTTGAAGGTCATCTATTTCCTGAAGCGTGTCCTCGCTATCTCTTACTGTCATACCAACACCAGGAATCAGCAACGCAAAACTGTCGGACTCTCTATACTGCGCGGTTAATGCTGGATTATAAAAAGGGGCAACCAAATAGTCCGCGCTTGCCACACCAGTGTTCCCCATACCATTACCACGACTGTCCGCAATATGCGTAGCGGCAAGGACTGAACTAGACATTGTCGCCACACCGATAGCCAAACCAACCTTATTCATCGTTTTCATAGACATCTCAACTGTAAAATTAATTATATATAAGGCTCATATCATTGATGAGCGCTATATATACTAACAGTAAAAATAGTTCATTTCGCGATGTTGGTCTAGAAATGGTGGCCAAGAAGCAAATTATGCTTGTGGAAAGACGAAGCCATCATTGACTAACGCTTCTTTATCGATCTTTTTTAATTGTTTTATTTTATATTCCAATCGCATAGCAGAAACTTTATTATTTAGCTCTTGAGACCATTCTAAAACTAATGGCCCTTTACCTTTTAATGCCTTCGCTCCCTTTCCATCCTGATGCATTTTAAATCTACGTTCCAAGTTATTAGTGACTCCGCAATACAGAGCATTTCTGTTATTGCGGATCAGGTATACCCACCAACTTGAGTTCGATTGCTTGTTAGCGAGATCAGGCATGGGTCTAAAGTAACAGCTCTAACATTTCGCGTAACTCCGCCACTTCTTTTTTAACGAGGGCAAGCTCTTCTTCTAATTCAAGAAGCTTTTGATTTTCTTGTTGTTTAACACCCTCATATTGATTTGTAGGCGCTGATGAGAAAGCGTCTAGATCGACTTCTCCACAAAACTGATGCATATATCGTGATTCCCTCTTACCGGCTTCTCTGGGCAGCTTGACCACAATTGCCGATTCAACATCATTAGCAGATAATTTGTCTAGCACGGCTTCCGTTTCTTTTACATCAGTGAACTGACACAGTCTATTCGTCCGAGTTCTCAGCTCACCTGGTGTTTGTGCTCCTCGAAGAAGAAAACAGCAAACCACACCTTTTTCTTGCTGAGTAAATTGCAGATCACCAAATTCAGTATTACAGAAACGATGTCGATATTTTGAGACACGACTATTAAACGCACTTTCATCGCTTACCATACGTTTTGATATAAGGTGATCAACCGCGTCTAGTACGTCACTCTCACTCAGCGACATGACCGGTTCGCGGTTGCTTTTCTGGTTACATGCGTTGGTTAAACTATTTAATGTGAGTGGATAAAGATCAGGAGTTGTCGCTTCTTTCTCTAAAAGACATCCAATAACTCGTGCTTCGATAGCTGACAATTCAATTTTCATACTCATTCCTTATGGTTATATATTGAGTAACTAATTGGCAATTTGATGTGATCACCCAGAAAATGCGCTGCCTTAACTAGTGCTCATTCTTATGTAATTCTTTGATTAACTTTCCATTTTTATCGACCAAAATAATGCGAGCTCGGTTTAAATCGACTTCGACAAGGTCTTGCTCTGCCCGTGCCTTTAGGTAAGCACGTTGCAGACGTAACGATACTTTGAGGGTAGATTCACTGTTTATTTTCTGCATATGTATGATTACCGTTAGATTCCGCAACCTCTGATTTGATCTCTATTTTATAACGACATATTGATCGAATAACAATCCTTACCTCAGTTTAGTTTTAGTAGGTAGTGAAATTCTCGCCATTTATGATATGACTGTTCTTAAAACGTCTGATATGCTCTAGTCAGTTAACAACATTACATAAATTTAGGAAGATACCGCCATGAACAACGTTTTTGAGATTGTGAATCAGGCTCGTCGCAAAAATAAATTAAAGCGTGAACTCCAAGACAACGAAAAAAAGGTACGTGACAACACCAAACGCGTAGAACTCTTAGACAACCTGTTAGACTATATCAAACCTCAAATGTCACACGACGAAATTGTTCTTATTATTAAGAACATGAAGGCCGATTACGAAGATCGTGTCGATGACCACATTATCAGTAGCGCAGAGATTTCAAAATCACGACGTGACATCAGTCGTCGTATTAGAGAACTAACTGAAGTCGACAAGCAGTCTCAAGGTAAAAAATAACCTCTCTACAATGTAACGTTATGGTACATAAACTGAACCTCAATCATTGGGCTACCAATGTTGAGGTTTTTTTATACAAATTTTCAGTAAATTCAGTCATCAAATAAGCGATTTCTTTTGTTAAACGTTTGCGTAATCGCTAACTTACTAAAAACCCATTTTTGTGGCTTTCCTCACACTCTTGTACCTGATATATTCAGCGCCAATTAACAAGTAGAACCATTCGAGGCACGGAGCTTCCTCGTATATCTCACGAAGAGAAGAATTGGTACCGAATTATCGGCATTCAAATGAGGATTTAATAATGGAATTTAATATGATTGAAATTATGGGTTACGTCGCTTCTATAATGGTTGCTATTTCATTAACAATGAAAGACATCGTAAAATTACGCGTTCTAAACTTTGTTGGTTGTACATTTTTTGTAATTTACGGTGTAATGATTGGGGCAATGCCCGTTGTGGCGACCAATGCTTTTATTGCTTGCGTAAACGTTTATTTCCTTTTCAAGATGTATCAAGAAAAAAATTAAACGTAATGGATGCGATAAAGGTCTAACTGACTACTGTCATATATAGTCATATGACGAATGAACTATCCCGACTCATTGGCGAGTTGGGATAGTATATATCTTAACTCACGCCTTAAAACTTATCTCAACCAACGACTTTCCAATAAGCCACTCCAACTCTCGTTTACTTTCGCTGCCATACTTATTATTTAGCAGACTATATAGCCTTTCAATTCCTTCCTGTATCGACTTTTCACCATTTTCAAAAGCAACAACATGATGAAATATAATACGAAGAATCGATTTGAATTCAGACCGACCTAGAGAATCCAACCAACTTTCAGAAAAATTTTCCAATTTATCATCCAGGTCTAAATAAGACACTAACATCCCATATATGCGCTCATTTAACGCCAACATAAAATCTTGCTTCTTAGGGAAGTGATGACTGATCCCTGTCCTTGAAATTCCCGTCTGTTGACTTAAAGTCGTGTAGGTCATTCTGTCGTAACCCAACCTCAGCAACTGGTCGGCAACAGCATCTAAAATTCTCTCGATAGTAACTTTAGTTTCAGCTTTACTTCTTTTTGGCATATATCACCTCGTTTTGACGACGTCATTAATTATTAACGATCAATAAAATGGCGATAATAGATATAGCCATTCGTACTATATGACGTACCTTAAATGGTTTTACCGAATAGGTGATTGGCATCCTGAAACTATTGCTATTCAACTTTGCTAATAGGTCTGTATTCACCTCGATCTTGCACTAATCAGGTCATATTTTTCTGGTTATCTATCAAGTAGCTAATGTAGTATAGAGCGACTTTAAGTAAGAGGAATTGTTATGACCAAAGATACAAATGGTATTGATCCAGAAAATGAACTTTGTGAAGCGTGTGGTGTTACTGCTGAAGTAGGATTTATCATTGGAGAAGGTGACGAAGTTGCTGACGTATCTATATTCGCTCAGTCCAAACAGCTTCTACAAACCGAACTCGATAAATACATAGCATTGGCAAAAGACGTATGCGCAAATGTTGAGTATGATTCGAGCCCAATTGCTGACGATGCGAAAGAGTTACATGTACAGTTTAAATTTGAAGTAAGTGCTGAAAAGTTGATTTTTGAACTCAAGTCTCGTTCGATCAGCCGTTAACTCTCAAGTAGAAACGAGCTGATATCTTTAGCTCGTTTCTTCACCACGTCTTCAGTTTTTCAGTTCTGTGCCGATAGATAACAAAATCATTAAGAAATTGCCCATGTATTTTAATAAAACAATACTCACTCTTTGTTGCTTGATTCTACCCTCAACTTCTATTGCTACACCGCTTGACGAGTATGAAATACTGAATCATTTGGACAGTTACGGTAACCTCTATCTTCGAAACAAGCCTTATACTTCTTTACCATCTGGTTTGGTCGTGAAGGGGAATCTAAATGTGTCGAAAACAAGCATAGAAAGACTCCCGCAAGGCCTAATCGTAAATGGTAATTTAGATGCTTCAAACAGCACACTTAAGCAGATTCGAAAAGGCACTAAAATTAGAGGCTATGCCAATTTTCTTGGCGCGGCTATCGAAGCATGGCCAGTTGGTATTAAAGTAGGTGGCTACATTAACTTTACTGATACCCAACTGAATTCTTTGCCACCCCGACTGAGTGTGAATGGTGATTTGAGTGTTATTCGTACGCCATTAACAGAATTGCCTAATGAAATCATAGTAAAGGGTGACCTGTACATTGGTGGCTCTAAGATAATCGCATTTCCAGAAACAATGACGGTTGATGGCAATATATTTCTCGGTGGTAATGTCATTAAAACATGGCCGAAGAATCTCACCCTAGGTGGGGCAGTCGCTAGATAAGCCAAAACGGACCAAATTGATATAACCCTTTCAAAGACCAGTCAAACATCATATTGCATTTGAAAGTTAAAAGGAGCATAACGCTCCTTTTATTACCCTTTATTATGGACCGGGTTAGCGTACATATTGGTCAATACTTCTTTCGCCCCATCTGATAACTGGTCTAGTTTGTCATTGAAGTCTTGTTTGACTTTATCTGTTATAGAATCGTTTTCAATACCCGCAGCATAAAGATTAACCGGATAAAGCGTATACAACTGACTTATCTGCTTATCTATTTCGAGGGCAAGCTCTTCAGGCTTATCAAATTCTTTATCTATAACACGACCAAAACAAACCGATACCCTGCCTTTATAACCGACGATACCTTTGACGATACTCTCAATATCTTCGAATTCGGTTTTTTCATAACATCCATTATTCCGTTTTTCATCTAGCTCTCTAGCTTTGTCTAAATCGCATGGATCATTCTCATATGAGATCGCAACCGGAACAATATTTAGCGACTTAATATATTCGCCAAATCCCACCTTTCTTTTACGGCCTTCCACATGAAACATCTTAAGTATTGCAGGCTCAGTGATATCGTTTCCGTCCTTAGCTCGACCTTCTCGTTGAGCAATCCAGATAGAATTTCCTGTCTCTAGTGAGTTCTTAATATAAGAAGAAAGTAAACCCAGTGCTTTCAACAACTCTCTTGGTGCCTTAATAGAACGCCTTACAATAAAACTCTTATTCAGCCTCATCAGCTCCGTCGCACATGGTTTTTTAAGTAGGTTGTCTCCCGTCGCTATCCTGACTGTCTTGTGCTTACTATTATATAAACCATAATTGATGAGTGCTGGGTCCATCGCGATGTCTCTGTGATTTGACACAAATAAATAAGGAATATCGCTATCTAAACTGTCAAGTCCCTCAAAAGCCACACCATCGGTTGTTTTTCGAAGGGTATTCGCAAGATACTTTTCAACCTCCAATTGCACATCGGCTACCGTTTTTAGTTTACCCCATTTCGTTTTTAGAGTGACCTTCACAAACGGAGAGAGAAGCGTCTTTAGCCACACAGGCTTGGTTGCAAAACGATGATTAATAATGGCACTGACAAACTCTTGGTCGCAAATCAAACGATCAATAGCGCCACTAATTTCTGAATCATTGTATGGTCGAATTTCTTGGTAAACATCTTTTTCAGAATTCATATTTTTCTTCATTATTTTAAAATCGGGCCAATTCTACGCACTCTTTAACTTATATTCAGCATTAGTATTGGCATTTAACCATGGTCCGACCAGAGTATGTATTGATAATTACTCATTATGAGTGATACAGCAACTAACCTGAACCCGGGATTGCATCATTAGGTTAGCTCTAGAGCTAACTATATTGGCTTTATGCCAAATAACAGGTAACCTAGCGGCGAATTATTCGAGGCCACTATGAACTACTCTATTCAGTTTGAAAACATCGCTCATCCTTACATCACTATTTCATCACGAAGAAAGACCTTAAAACACTCGCTGATGACCGTCACTAAAGGTACGATTTTGATAAAGGTGGGCAAGAATGAATACGCCGTAGAGCCAGGGCAATATTTTTGGATACCTGCTGATTGCTTAGTCTCAACGACCTTTTTTGCATTGTCTACCGTTTCAACTATTGCATTTTCTCAACGACTTGCCGACTCATTTACGAACAAAGTTGGCTTTGTAGAAGCAAGTACTATCACACAGAATGCATTTAGCTTACTGGCAGGGTCGTCTCTCGACAACGATTACCATCAAGTTTTACTACAGGTCGTTCGTCATGAGGTAAAAAATAACAAACCTCAATTACTAATGAGTCAACTGAGCCAGCAATTTAACGCTTGGACACCAGACAATAACACGGGGCTAGATGCCGAAACCCATTTCTCATTAAAGCTCAGAGAAGCGCGAAAACGCGTGCTTTCAGGAAAGAAACCCGATCAGGTTGCATTAGAACTGTTTGATGTTTCGCAACAAGAGTTTTCTGCCTTGTGCGAATTTGGTTTTGGAGCCTCTCTTTAGCATCGTTTGATACCAGTATAGCGAGACGAAGAAGCGAACCGTTCGAGACGTCCATGTGCGAACACATTTCGTCTGGCCAGTTATTTAGTGGCGCTGGAATGACAGAAAATTAACTTCGGAAAATACATTAATAGACATTGTTTTCTAAAAGGTATTTCTCAACTGAAAATGTCGTCAATTTTTCCACGGACTTTTTATTTCTAAGATTGTCTCTAATAAATGTACTTCTAATGTTTAGTTTTTCCGGGCACACAGTCACCGACCAACGCGTCAGTATTTCTTTGTAGCGCACAAACTTATCAAAACTTATGAAATTATCAGGCCCTATAATGAAAGTAAGTTCAGCGTTGGCGTAGTGCTTTTCTAATGCCGACAATACTGCAAATGTTGTCACACTCTGTTCTGGTTGGTACAGGTCTTTTTCTACCTTGGAAATCTCTATTTTTTTCGAATTCAAATCTTTGACAAATAGCTCAACTAGTTTGCAACGTAGTTCGTAATCCAACATTTCCTTACCCCAGGCGTGCGAGATACTTGGAACTAAGATAACCTTGTCGAAATGACTCAACGAATCAATAACGCTCTTATGTCCTAAGCTCGGAGGATTAAATGCGCTCCCAAACACGGCAATTTTAGTTTTGTTCTCTATTTTTAACGACATAAGATAGATTTTCACTGTTTTTAATGGCGAGTAATTAGGTATGATATTACCTGTTGATACATTTTGTAGGAAAAGGAACCCAAATGGAACATCAAATTCGTGAAGAGATGCGCGTATTAGCTTCTATCGACCCTGATTTTGAGATTAATCGCCGAGTCGAATTCATTAAAGACAAACTAACCGAATCCGGTTGTAAATCGCTAGTATTAGGTATTAGCGGCGGTATTGATTCAACAACTTGTGGCCGTCTCGCTCAACTTGCCGTTATTGGTTTGAATGAAGCATCCTCAACCAACGAATACCAGTTCATTGCGGTTCGTCTTCCCTATGGCGAACAGAAAGATGAAGAGGAAGCACAGCTTGCCCTTTCCTTTATAGAACCAAGCCACTCGGTTTCTGTCAATATAAAAACAGGTGTTGATGGTATCCACGCCGCCACCGGTGAAGCACTACAAGAAGCGGGCATTCTCCCTGACGACGATGCTAAACACGATTTTGTAAAAGGTAACGTTAAAGCCCGAGCACGTATGGTCGCTCAATACGAAATTGCCGGTTACGTTGGCGGATTGGTAATAGGTACCGATCACTCGGCGGAAAACATAACGGGCTTCTACACAAAATTTGGCGATGGAGCTTGTGATTTAGCACCTTTGTTTGGTTTGAGTAAACGCCAAGTCAGACAACTCGCTAATACACTAGGTGCCCCTAATGTATTAGTGAATAAAACACCGACCGCGGATCTAGAAGAGCTGTCTCCTCAAAAAGCGGATGAAGATGCACTGCATCTCACTTACGATCAGATCGACGATTTTTTGGAAGGCAAAGAAGTATCTGTAGACGTAACGAATAGAATAGTCGCGACCTACAAAGCCACTCAGCATAAAAGAAAAGCAATACCAACCATTTACGACTGAGTTATTGATAATAGGAACGGTACCTAATTACAGAAAGAATCAGCGAGTAAAAGCATCCATGAAAGCCAATAGAGCTTTTACTTTCTGATTGTATCTTCAGCGAAAGGTTGTCACTGATGACCTCTTGATTCAACCTTAACCATTAGAATAAACACCACTAAATATGCGAAATCAAACACCATTGCAACTTCATTCATTGTCTCAACTCAAACCTGGTAGTCAGGTAGAAAGCATGGTATCAGGCGATAAATTTGTCATATTGGCAAACTACGGTTCGCGTGCAATCGCTATCGAAAGTATTACTTTGGTCACGGTTAACGACCATGCACATAAGGATTGGTTCTGCGCATCCAGTAATAAGCCATTGAACAAACTCAAAGTGGGCAATATTATTACTAATAAACAAACCTACGTCATCACCCATGTGTCTGATTACATACTTCATGCCAATCGTAGTGTTGAAATCACCAATCCAAAAGAGTACTTACTTTTAGATTAACTTGAGAGTTCGACATCTGTTGTTGGAACACTACAACAAGCAAGTATCTTGCCGTTCGCAGCAGCATCTTTCGTTAATGCAGGCACGTCTTCTTGATCAACTTGGCCAGATTTGAGTTCTAACATACAGGCCCCACACAAGCCCGCTCGACAACTATTAGCAATATATAAACCCTGTTTTTCTGCTTGCTGCAAAATAGACGATTGATTGTCACCCTGAAACTCTTGTCCGTTTAGGCTCAATGTCACAGGTTTGGTTTCCTTAGGCTTGTTTTCGACATTCACACCAAACGATTCTTGATGATAGTTCGTTTCAGGTAATCCCATTTTAAGTAACAGCTGTTTTGCTTTATTCATAAAAGGTTTCGGCCCACACACGAAAGCTTGTCGCAACTGTACGTCCGGAATATGTTTTATATGAGACAACGCTAAGCGACCTTTCACACCTTCCCACTCTTCATGCGCCTGACTCAAAGAAATCACCATCTTAAACCCAGGAAATCGAGCGTGGAATGTATCGAGTTCATCTCTAAAAGGTATATCGTCTATCGTGCTGCATTGATGAAAGAATACCGTATCATTGAGTTGATTGTGATCTGCCAAAAATCTCAGCATAGATATCATAGGGGTAACACCACTCCCCGCCGACAAGAGCAAAAGAGGCTGGTCTGCCGTGTCTTGCAAATGGAAGCTACCGGATGGGCTTTCCGCTGTTAATACTTCCCCTACCTGCATATTGTCGGATAAATAATTAGACACCTTACCTCCATTCACCCGTTTTACCGATATAGCATACCGCCCAAGCCGACTCGGGCTAGACGAAAGGGTATAAAAACGAGCGTACGATTCACCATTAGCTTCAACCTCTATTGGTAGGTACTGACCAGGGGAATAATTGGGCAATACGCCATGGGTTGGTTCTAACCAATAGGTCACAAAGTCTTTCGCTACTTCTTCGATTTCAACACAGGTTAATCGCAGGCTTTCATTCTCTATACTCTTTGTAAATCCTTTATCAAGGTAGACCTCTTTTTGCTTGTACTCTAACACTTCTATAGGGTCACCAACCTGTATAGTCCCTTCGTTTAGCGCGACTAAGTTTTGCCCAAAATAGATCTCTCCTTTCTCACAAGATCGAAAGTTACTCAGTGTCTTTAGTGGTTCTTTATTGGCTTTATAGCTTCCTGTCTCTGCATCAACAGTGGTAAGAATGCATCTTTGACAGGGCTTTCTTATCTCAAACTCAACGTCACCTATCTTAATTCGTTTCCAGCTATCTTCTACAAAGGCTTCATCTCCAGAGACAACAATATTAGGTCTAAATTGTGCCATATCATGGCTATCCGTACTTCTTTCATTTAGCGCAGCCAGAGATGCTTCGCTAATAACCAATAGTGGATAGCCATCAGCAAAACTAACACTGTGTCCAAATTTTTCCCTTACTCGTTTCGACTCTTCCCCTGTATAAAGTAACTGCACAGGGCGCCCTAAAACTGAACTAAACCAACGATTCGCAGATTCAGTCGTCGAAAAAGCCGTGAAAACATCATTCCAAACATTCGTTTTTACTTGTTCCATCTCGAATTCAGTCATCGACAGTTTAAAAGGCACAGTGTTGTCAAAGCTCAACCACATGCCGTTGGGTGTTAGGTTGGCCTTTACTCTCACTAATTGAGGATAAGCTCTAGCCGTAATCATCACACCCTCTTGATCGGCTAGCATATATCGGCGATCAAACATAATCCCTTGTTTTTCAACCCATGAAGTAGATAGACTGATACCTTTAATTGACTTAATAGGGTAGATATTGATTTGGGAAAGAAGGGGTAAAGACAAATTAGACATCGGATTTCCTTATAGGTATTTTTGCTTGCGTCGTGACAAATTGCGCAAACGTTTACTTTTAAAACCATTTACTCATAAAAAATTGATGAAATACAACACTTTTTCTAATATTATCCCGACGCCATAACTTTTCTAATTCATTGTTCTAGTTCAGTAGCGGCATCGATACTTATCAGTTTTAAAGTGGAGCAAACTAATCATGACTACTCTAACCATTACTCGTCCAGACGACTGGCATGTCCACTTACGCGATGGTGCTGTTTTAGCAGATACCGTTCGCGACATAAGCCGCTACAACGGGCGTGCGATCATAATGCCCAATACTATTCCACCAATAACCAACACTGAACTGGCAATGGCTTATTACGCTCGAATCAATGAACATGTAACGTGTGACCATTTCAAGCCATTAATGACGCTCTACTTAACAGATAACACCACACCAGAAGATATTATAGATGCAAAAGCGTCAGGTAAAATCGTCGCTGCAAAACTTTACCCTGCAGGAGCTACCACCAACTCAGACTCTGGGGTTACGTCGATAAAAGCACTTTACCCCGTTCTTGAAGCGATGGAAAAAGTTGGAATGTTGCTGTTAATTCATGGCGAAGTGACCACGGCAGAAATCGATATTTTTGACCGAGAAAAAATATTTCTGGATACGATCCTTGCACCAATAGTGGCGAAATTTACGACACTGAAGATCGTTGCTGAACATATTACAACCTCTGAAGCCGTAGAATTTGTTAATAATGCGCGAGATAATGTAGCCGCTACGATCACAGCACATCACCTACTGTTCAATCGCAATCATATGCTTGTCGGCGGCATACGCCCTCACCTATTTTGTCTGCCTATTCTTAAACGAAACATTCACCAAAAAGCACTAATAGAAGCGGCAACCAGTGGTAACAAAAAATTCTTTATTGGCACCGATTCTGCGCCACATTCACAAGACAAAAAAGAGAACAGCTGTGGCTGTGCTGGTTCTTACACCGCTCATGCCGCTATTGAGTTATACGCCGAGGTTTTTGAAAAAGAAAACAGATTGGAAAACTTAGAAGCGTTTGCAAGTCACAATGGGCCTGAGTTTTATGGCATACCTAGGAATAGTGACAAAATCACTTTAGTCAAAGAAAGCTGGCGCGTTGACAAAACGATGCCTTTCGGAACGGACAGTGTTGTACCTATCCGAGCGGATGAAGAGATACACTGGAAAGTTAAGTAAAGCGCTCGTTTTATATGTATTTATGGCTCTTAAAAAGATGAGCCATAAATACTATCACAACCCTAGGCCAGCCTAGTTTTGTACTGATCAGGGGTCTCACTGGCGTATTTTTTAAACATCGCTATAAAAGGACTAGCTTGATGATAACCCAATGTCAACGCAACCTCTTTCACTGACATCCCTGATTTCAACAACGTCATTGAATGCAGATACTTTGACCTTATTCGCCATTCTGTAAAGCTCATGCCCAACTCTATTTGACAGTATCTTGCGAGCGTACGCTCTGTAGTATGCACCCGACCAGCCCACTCATTAAGTGACGTAGCATCCGTTGGATTTTGTTCCAGTGTAGATAATATCGGCTGTAGTAACTTATGATGGCTATTGGGTAAAAAATGGTTTTGTTCTTCACTAAGATACAACTGATCCAATAGCACATTAACTAACCTTTGATCTGGAATGGAGCTGGCCACATTGATCGAACGAAGTCTAAAGTCCTCAATAATTGCGGAAACAATCGGCGTAAGGCTAACTAAGCAAGTATGGCTTGGCATATATTGCGATTTGCTTGATTCAATATTTATTGAACAATAACGTAGAGGCCTTCGATTAAAGCTGTGATGCATGGCCCCAGCTGGAACCCAAACGGCTAAGTGCGGAGGCGCAATAAATCGAGTTTTTTCGGCTACAATCTCTAACGAACCTCCGGTAACAACCTGTAATTGGCCCCATTTATGTGCGTGTAGTCGAGTCTCGGTATTTTCTCTAAATGCATCGAAGTTCATAAAAACATCCGATGGAGGCTGATTTATTGTCAATGATGGGTGTATATATGGCGAGTTTTTCAAAATCAGTTTCTGATAGAATAAAAAAGTACTTTATCATCCACTTCCTCCTGAAAGAAAGCAAGCGAGAGAACAGTCAAGCACTTCGCCCGTTGATATGGCGATGAATCGAATCATCGGCTCTTAAAGTTTATGAAAGTTCTTATTTTCAAGATAATTTCACATTAACAACAATTTAATCCAACACTGTGTCCAACTGAATTATCAACTCCTTGAAGACTCCCCTTTTATTTTGCGTTTTCATCAATGCCGACTATAGTTGCTGTCTACAATCGCTAGCCGTTATTTAACCTAATCCTAGGTGTCCCCGTTCAATAAATATTTTGGACAAATCCTTCCCCTTAGACATAATTTTAAGTGAAGAATTCAATAAAAATTATAAAGGCCAGTAGTTAAAAAACTAAATGCCGAAAAAGATGCAATTCCATGGTTTAGATTATTCGAAAATATTTGAGGGACGAATACCCAATATTTTCTACATAGGATATGTCAGATGAAAATTTCAATATTAGCAACCGCTATAGTCACAACGTTGGTCTCAGGATCTTCTTTGGCAGCAACGGTATACGAAAGCGATACTACCGAGTTAATGATAGGTGGGCGTGCTGAAGCCCGGTTTAACATTTCAGACAACAACAAAACAGCATCCTCTAGTACCTTCGACGATAAATCACGCGCTCGTATTAACGTCGTTGGGAGAACCCAAATAAGCGAGTCATTAGAAGGGTTTGGTAAATACGAAGCAGAATTTGATACCAGTGATTCAAGTACCATTAATAATCGTTATGTTTTTGCCGGAATAGGTTCGACCGCTGGTGATTTTTCTTATGGTAAGCAAGACTCTGCACAAGTAATGTTGACCGACATTACCGATACTATGGCCACATTTGGTGCCGACGCAGCGGACCTTACTGATGGAAACAAAGACAAACGCGACGCCAACTTCTTATACGCGGGTCATTTTGCCGATTTTACAGTAAAAGCCAACTACTTAGCCGCTCAAAAAGCAGATGATAGCGACGAGAGCTTCGGTGTTGCTAGGCATCTATTCTTTAGAGTCCA
>LLEJ01000039.1_pt1 | contig 16758 bp, 13 predicted proteins | sample 595831 | NCBI WGS metagenome assembly LLEJ01 (sample SAMN02919310, study PRJNA255460) | bioreactor metagenome | biome: chemostat; feature: culture 2011_10.1; material: sediment; isolation source: day101 10degC chemostat 2011 inoculated with Wadden Sea sediment taken from... | place: Germany: Bremen... | reverse complement strand
CTGATTACTACACTTTGTGCACGACATTCAGATAGCGTTTGATTTTGAGTCTCCGAACCTATTGAATCCGTGTAACCCACAATAACCATCCGAGACTGAGGATGACCATTTAGTACTGACACTACTTCGTGTTTTTTGACGAAAAGGTAGTTATTGAGGTAGTGATTCACCAGCGGCAGCATCCTTAATAGGAACTGAGATTTCTTCAGCAATTGGGGCGATGGCCATATTCCAATAGACAACACCAATAAGCCAGCGAATAAAATAAGTGTTTTCATATACATACATAGATAAATAAGTACTATTGTCTTATGTTTAAATGATTTGAACCATGGCAAATGAAAAGGATCTTACTCTCCGTTCTGCTAACTTCAGAGCTGAAGCTGCCACCGTTAGGCAGCGATTACTACATGAATCTTAAATCTATGGTTGGCACAAAGTGGCAACGAAAGACACAGGGAATTGTTGGGACATAGAGGTATAGTCTATAGCCTTTTCTTATCTGGAGATGTTGTACCTTTAGGGGAGATGCCACTGATTGTCGTCCCGCTATCTAGCCAATTGCGGCCAGAAGTACAAAAGCAATAAAATCAGACTTTTGGGTTTGAAAGTGGCGCACCACAGGGTATTTTATTACCGTAAGTTTACCACTGTGCCTGTCATTTTTAAGATGAGTTAGGTACTAGCCAGTATGGTTTTTATTTCATCTCTAAGTTGCCTATGGGCCGCATTGTGTTGATTGGCGCGATGGTAGAGCATTTGGAAACGTGCTTTTACTATTTTAGTTGGACAAGGGTAAAACTTAAGCCCTAAACCACGGGCGTATTTGATCAACCGCTTGGTCGTTAACCCCAAGGCTTCGCTATTTGCGACAAAAGTTAACTGCGTCATCATTGAGTTGGCGGTATAAATAATATCTCGAGGTTCTGGATTTTCAGCCAACAACGTAAAAATATCCAAATTATGGCGCTGCGACACGATGGCGGCATGTTTTTCTTGGTAATACTGCTCTTCGGTTAATTGCTGTTGTATTCTTGGGTGGTTGGCGGCTACAGCAATTACCATCTCTTCCTCAGAGACTAACTCACTGATAATACTCACATCATTTGTTGTCACTAAATCAATCACTAAATCAACTTTTCTTGCCCGTATATCGTCGAACAATGTTGACTGCTGTGGCGGAGAATTGATGATATTGACATTCGACCGTGCCAAATCGTAGACAAACATTTCTTGTACATACACTTTGTATCCCACTTTATATAAAGCTTCACGGACCAGATTCTCGGCAGGAGCCAATTTGGTTATCATGTAATGGGCATGAGCTGTGGCCTCAATTGAACGGCCTTTTCGGATAAAAAGCTGGGTATTTAGATTTTTCTCCAGTAACTTTATACGTTGTGATACCGCAGCCTGACTTATGTTTAGTATGATGGCTGCTTTCGTGTAAGACTGTTCTTGGTACACTTTAATAAACGTAGATAATAAATTTAGGTCCATAATTCAATAAGATAACTTCCTCGTCGGTATTGGCTTGTATATGGTGGATATTGGATGTATTTTTTATTATAAGCACAGCTTATGTTTAATGCAATTATCAGCTTATGTTTTAACTCTGTGAAGTTACTTACTATAGAGATATTGAAACGGGCTAGATTACTTTAAGTTGATGATGGAAACGCGATAGCTAACGGCGTTGTAATGTCGATTTATATGAGTAAGTGGCCCTAACGTTAAGAATCTTTATTTTTAAGAAGAAGGGTAAATTATGCAGAAATCGATGATAGCGATAACCGTGCTTTCCACATTATCAATGAATCTCTATGCGCAAGATCAACACGGTCAATTCCACCATCACAATCATGATGATGGTGAGCATTGTGAGTTAGAACATTTCAATCCTGAACAACTTCGTGCCATGGATGGAAAACCGGCTTCTCTGGTGACAATCGAAGCAAATAAGGCGTTCGCTAAGACCTTGAATTATGCAGACACCGAAGTGTTTGAAGATAATAATCGTGGACTGATCGCTGTTTTGGACACTGCGTCCGGTGAAATTCTACGTGATAAGTTTACCTCTTTCATCGATGTTACCCCTGAAGCCGCAGAAAATTACCCTGAAACAGTCAACCCATCACTTTGGCGTCAAGCCGTGGCTAACCAAGCCGCAGACGGATTGTATGAAGTTGTACCGGGGCAAGTTTATCAGGTTCGCGGCGTTGATTTAGCATCGGCAACCTTTATAAAAGGCGAGACAGGTTGGATAGTTTATGACGTACTGACGACGAAAGAATCGATGGCGGCGGCGTTGAATTTCTTCCTCTCATCCGTGCCTGAAGGTGGCGACTTAAAAGTGGTCGCAATGCTTTATTCGCATTCACATGGTGATCACTTTGGGGGATCTCGTGCGATTTATGAGCACAATCCAGATGTGAAAAATATATGGATCCCGCAATATCACCAAAGAAATAGTTGACGAAAATGTCCTCGCTGGCAACGCTATGTCTCGTCGTGTGACCTATCAATATGGTAATTCTTTAGGTAGAAATGAGCATGGTATTGTCGATGCCGCATTGGCAAAAGGCGTTGCCAATGGCGAGCTGTCTTATGTTGTGCCTCATAAGGAAATGAATTGGGACAGCGAGTATGAAGTGCACGAAATAGATGGTGTTGAGATGCACTTTTTAGATGCGTCAGGTACCGAGGCCGCATCAGAAATGGTGACTTACATTCCGTCGCTTAAGTCTATCTGGACTGGTGAACTGACATATCAAGGTATGCATAATATCTACACATTACGTGGTGCTAAGGTTCGTGATTCGTTACTTTGGTCCAAAAAAATCAATGAAATGTTGCAGCTATGGGGCCAAGAAGCCGAATATTTGTTGGGTTCGCATTCCGCCCCAATATGGGATAACAACAACATCACAAGTTATTTGAAGATGCAGCGTGATGCGTATGGTTTTACCCATAATCAAACGCTGCGTTTGGCCAACAACGGCATGGTAATGCAAGATCTTGGCGACGCAATTTATGAGGTTATGCCTGAGTCAATTCAGAAGTCTTGGCATACCAATGGTTATCATGGCACCTACAGCCACAACGCCCGTGCGGTGTATAACATGTACTTGGGTTATTTTGATATGAACCCATCGAACTTGAATCCGCTTCCTGTTGATGCAGAAGCGACGAAATTTGTTGAGTATATGGGTGGCTGTGATGCAGTAACTCAACGAGCTAAAGCAGATTTCATTCAAGGTGAATATCGCTTTGTGGCAACGGCGATGGATAAAGTTGTTAATGTGTGCCCCGATAATGCAGCCGCTCGAGGATTGTTGGCGGATACCTATGAGCAACTCGGTTATCAGTCGGAAGGTGCCGGTTGGCGGAATGTCTATCTGACGGGAGCACAAGAAACGCGCGTGGGCATTCAGCCTGGATCAATCAAGGGTGCAAGTAATGACGTCCTTGCCAATATGGGGATCGATAACTTACTCGATTACATGGCTGTAAAAGTAGATTCGACTATTGCTCAACACACGCCTTTTACTATCAATGTGAATGTAAAAGACACGAATGAATACTTTGTTACGGAAATGGCTAACGGAAATTTCAGTAACTATGAATGGAATAAGTTTGCAGAAAAATTTGATGCCGGAAGCAAACCAGTGGCAGACGCCACTTTACATATCAATAAAAGTGATGTGTCAAAAGTACTGATAGGCACGACAACATTTGAGGCATTGCTTAAGTCTGGCGCTGCAAAAATAGAGGGTGATATCAGTGTGTTTGAAAAGTTAAAAGCGGCTCAGGTTGAATTTGATGAGAGTTTTGAAATTGTTCCTCAACCAAGAAAAGGGCAAGAAGTCGATGCCGAGATATACCTTAAATAACGTCTAAACGTGGCCGCCCCTATGAGGAGATATTTTATCCCTTCATAGGGGCTTTGTTGTATTTATACAGTGGCTGCCTACCCAGTGATTAGGATTCTATTGCTATTCTATGGTACGGCTTACACCACCACGAGTCCTAAATAACCATTCTGTACGTGTACAAGCGAGTAGAGGAATTTCAATTAACCCATTGATAATACGTATAAATTTATCCATGTCTTTAGGTTTATTTGTCTGAATTCGCCAAGGTGGACGATCTGCTCGCTATCTTGGCTTAGGTTAATCCTCAACGAATTATGGAAATACATAGGCAACCCATCCTTACAGGCATTCATGGTTTGTTAATAAGGGATACCTGAATAGTTGTCGGGTTACTCATATTGCTGGGCTGATATGGTTACATCGTATTAAACTGAATCTGCCATGTTGTCGTTAGTTGTGAAGGTGCCTGATTGCTGAGGGAGATACCATGCAGACTTTTGTCGAGATTAATCTGAATAAAATATTATATGGCGGCATCTGCATAGATTTTGAAAATCTATTATCCGTAATGTTATTTATTATATTGGCTTTGATGATATTAATAGCGACGGCCAATCAAGTGATTTTCACAATAAAGATATTGAGACAATATTATGTCGAAAATAAAAAGGAGAAGGGTGAATAAGGCTTGTTAAACATAATGTAATGAAAGTATCTATTGCTTTGCCATTATTAATGATAGCCCAACAAGTTTTGCAGAGACCTATTTACTCCATGGAAATATCTATAATGGAAGAGGGGATGGCTTCGTAGAGTTAGGCGGCGTTTCAGCAAAAAGGTCAAAAATCGACTACCGCACTGCTATTTGATGCCGGGTATCGAGGCTATGACTCGTGTATAAGGCGATGCCGTGCCACCTAGCAATAAACAAAACATATAATTGACAGAGTGTGTATTAACTTTAATTATGTTTCTTTGGTCATAGCGACATTAGAAACTTTAAAGGATGAAGGCGTGCACTGGATCTCAATGATCGAACTCATTACTGGATTCTCAGTGATTATGTTAAGCATCTGTTTCATGTTGGTGATTGCCTATCCGCTCAAATGGTTGACAGCAAAAAATGAGTTAATCGCCCTTTTTTCCGGTTTTGCAGTGGTAAAAATGGTGATGTTTTTGGGTATTGTTATTGACCCACCTGTTTCTGAAATTTTGAATATACTCGCGCTTCCGATTGTTTTGTTACTTGGTCCACTAACGGCTGGATTCACGGACTCGACACTGCATTTGAGAACAGCAAATGTAATCACTAAGAAAAAAAGTGCTCTACTGATTTTTGGTCTGTTCTTAATGATACCGTTGCTACTTAACAGTCTATCTCTAGAAGTATTAGCGGGTAATAAATGGTTAGCAACCTCTATTGAATTATCTTTAGGGCTTTTCTTTCTGACTTACTTAATCAGCAGTTCTCGGTATTTCGTTCCTATGCTTTGGAATCTAATGCGGGGTTCTTTGTATGGTGTTGGCTATAGCGAAGACACTTACAATTGGTTCAAAGGCGTCTGGTTGTCGATGTCAATGACATGGTTAATCATTTTAGCTGATTTAACAATGAGCATTTTTTACTACGAACCTGCTGATAATAATGCGGTCTTCTCAATACTATATAGTGTGCCACCTTTGCACAGCGTTATTTTTTCCATACTCGATTTGGTTATCTGGCTTATATTATTAGGTTTTACAACCGCATATTGTCAAAAACCTAGGGGCAAAGAAGAAAGAGAAGCATGCGAAAACGTAAAAAAATATCGCACTTCAGCGTTAACTGAAAACAAGGCAGAGATAATCATTCGAGATTTGAATGCGATAATGAAAAGAGAAAACTACTTCCTTGATAGCACGCTTTCACTAGAAAAAATCGCCAAAAAAATAAACATTCAGCCTCAATATCTTTCGCAATCAATTAACCAATATTGTGGGATGAGTTTTTATGAATATTTAGCCAGCTTCCGGATTGAATACGCTAAAAATGAACTACTTCAGCATCCAAAAAAGAACATTCTAGATGTTGCAATGCAGTCAGGTTTTAATGCAAAGAGCACTTTTAATCTAACGTTTAAAAAATATACAGGTCTTACCCCCTCAGATTTTCGTAAACAAAATAGAGACATTATTTAACCGATATCGCGAGAAATTTAGCAGGTACTCTTACTCTTATCTAAGAACGCCGTATATCAAATCCAGTGTCCATCGCTTAATGGCTAATACTGGCCAATAGACCCTAGATAATGCCTTAATTACACGTTTGTAGAGCTCGCTCATCCTACTGAAATCAATTGCCTCCCCAACCCTTAAATATGGAGTTTGCTACTCCAACGATAAATATGCAAATTGAGTAATGACTATCTTTTCAAAGTCTGGAATATAGATAGATGTCAGCGCTGGCGTTTTTCTAAATTACAATGAGACTTGATTATGAGTAATAAAACGAAACCACTTCCTGCCTTTATTGAGGAACGCCTAGATTTTTATATTGAAGATATAATTGAATCAAATCAGAATCAAAAACATTTGGTTTTGGGTAAACGTCCAACCGCAGATGCGGTGGTCATGCAAAGTAATGATTATTTGGCACTGTCTCACAATAAGGAGATTCAAGCGGCCCACAAACGAGCGATCTCAGAGCAAGATGACAATGTCGTTATGTCAGCCGTCTTTCTGCAGGATGAAGAATCAAAGCCAGAGTTCGAGAATGAGCTTGCTGAGTATGTGGGCATGGAAAGCTGTTTGCTGTCTCAATCTGGCTGGGCTGCGAATCTTGGTCTGCTACAAACCATTTGCGCCCCAGGGACGCCGATCTATATCGATTTTTTTGCCCACATGTCTTTATGGGAAGGCGCAAGAATATCGGGCGGGGCTATTTATCCATTTATGCACAATAATATTCGGCATTTGCGTAAACAGATTAAGAGACATGGCGCCGGAGTCATTGTTGTTGATTCGATCTACAGCACAATAGGAACAATTGCACCACTTGAAGCTATCTACGAAATGGCGAACGAGTTTGGTTGTGCGTTGGTCGTCGACGAATCCCATTCATTGGGTACCCATGGCCCGAACGGGTCAGGGCTGATAAATGCGTTGGGAGTTCAAGATCAAGTGGATTTTGTTACGGTAAGTTTGGCCAAGACGTTCGCTTATCGTGCAGGCGCTATATTAGGCCCGAAGAAGCTTAGTCAGACATTACCTTTTGTCTCATACCCGGCTATTTTTAGCTCTACTGTGTTGCCTCAGGAAGTCGCTAGGCTAAGAAAAACACTAGATATAATTAAACATGCAGAGGGAAAAAGACAAACATTGTTTCGTCGTGCAAATGAGCTAAGAACGGGGTTAAAGGGGATAGGTTTTAACATTCGTAGCGAGTCACAGATTATATCTTTGGAATGTGGCGAAGAACGAAATATGGAACGTGTAAGAGATTTTCTTGAAGAGAATGGTGTATTTGGAGCTATTTTCTGTCGCCCCGCGACAGCAAAAAACAAAAGCATAATGCGTTTTTCGGTCAATGCAGATATGACCGAAAAAGACGTCGACCACGTTTTGACGATTTGTCATGAAGCATACAAAAATCCAAACCTAGAGTTTGTGTAGCGCTATTGCTAAGGTGCGATGAGTAAATCAATGACGCTACATTAAGAAAAGAGCTTGGCTTCTGGCTAGGCTCTTTACTAAATCCAATCAGATATTTTATCAAGCAGTTGATTTTTATCCGCAGGTTTTACGATATATCCGGACATGGAAGATGAATCGATCTTATTAAGCATACTGGGAGAGTTATCCCCGGTATGAGCGATAATAGGAATATTGGCAAACGGTTTCTCAGACTGACGAATGCGAAGCGATGCTTCTAACCCGTCCATTACAGGCATTTCGATATCCATAAGAATTAGATCGATATCCTCTGTTTCTAGCGCTTCAATGGCTTGTAAACCATTGTTCTTTTGAATGACATTAAGCCCTTGTTTTTCTAATAGTATTGACGTGAACTTTCGTAGGGACTCGTTATCATCCACAATCATAACCGTACGCTTTTCTTCGTCCCTAGACGGTAACTTATGCGTCACCGTATTGACGTAGGTAGCGTCAAATAGTAAGCGTTCAATCGTCTCTTTAGGGTGTGATAACCAAGAATCCACATCAATCCAGATAGGTGTAAAAGCGGCTTTGCTAAGGTGTTGAATAGGACGCTGCTGGAACAAGTAAACAAGTTGAGCTTCAGAAAATGAATAGAGCGACTCGAGTTTATCTAGCTGGTTATTACCTAGCGTGAGACTCTCGATATCAACGACGATTAGATCGTATTCGAATTCGTACTCCATCTTTTCCAGAGTCGTGTCAATATTTAAGGTTGTGAGCTCAACGCCCATAAAGCGACCAACGCTGGTCATTGTCGATGTCAAATTGTCTTGTTCGCTAATAAATAATACCGACTTAAGTTTGATCAGTTCGCTTCTAATATCTCTTACGATATTTGAATCTATCCGCGGTAGTGTCATGCTAAACTGAGTCCACTTACCAAGCTCGGACTGACACTGGATATCACCACCAAAGGAGTGCATTACTTTTTTACAGAAAGGTAAACCAAGCCCATAATTCCCTGCTTTACCCGTGGTATAGAAATCTTTAAACATGTTTTCAAGCACTTTTGATGTAATACCTGAGCCTGTATCCGTTACAATAATCTTATTTAATTTTTGTTCTGCTTTTAGTGCTAGGTGAACGGTAAAGTCACTATCGTTACGGTGATGAAACGCGTTTTTTAGCAGATTATATACAACATACTTCAATAAAGTGTCACTACCAAAATACTCGAATTCACTCTGAACCTCCAATGATACAGCGGCTCTATCTACCTCGCGCTTATAGCTAAAGCTTTCTATCGCGCTTTCAACAACCTCTTGAGCGGGGTGTTTCTTAAATGTTGAACGTGACACTCGATTTTCGTCGATAGATGTGAGTAGTAAATCGATAGTTTCGTTCCCCGAATGAATGATCGTCATCGCATCACTGCTGACTTCAAGTAAGCGGAGGACTTCTTTTTTACTGAGCTGATACGTCTCTTTGTTATCCTTAGTTGCGTTTGGCAATATGGATTGAATAACGTCTATAGACAAGCAGAGGCTGCTAAGAGGGTTTCGCATCTCATGTGCAATACCAGCCCCAAAAGACTTTGCTATAGAGACTTTTGAGTCATAATCGGTCTGATAACGATAGAAGCATAAGCTTCCGAACAGATAGGTAAAAAAGAAAACGGGTAACAACTGCATCCAATCTATTGTTATTTCCAGAGAGTAGCCTTTATTTAGCCACGCAAATAAAGTGGCGAATATTATGCCCACGAAGGTTTGAAGAAACAGCAACCAAGTAATGTGAACCAGCAGGATATGTAGAAAGATGGCGGACATAAATGACATCACCCAAACGAGGGACCAATCATTCATTAACAACATATAGAAAAAGAAAAATGGCAGCGAAGTTATAATGACAACTTGATAGTACAAGTGCATATATTGACGAAAGCTTGATTGAAGATTTTTCCGGCAGACAATGCCTACAAACAACAGCGAACAGAACATACGAAGAGGAAGTGTTTCGTACTGCTGAGGAAAAAGGGTACCCCACACTAAGTAATAGAGAGGGTACCCGATGACACCGAGCAACCCGACCAAAGTGAGGTTAGGTTCAGCGTACTGATATACTTTACGTAATGCTTCCATATTACTGTAATGCCAACTCTATGCTTAACCGAAATATAGCGTTCAATGGTATTGAGCGCGTAATCGTAAAATATTGTGTTTGTATATTACTGATTGACCATTTGTTATGCAATGTTGATCCATGTCAGACACAAGGTGACGCGACAAAACAACATCAAAATGTTGCGTTAACGAGCATATCCTTATTACAGTAAGTCGCTTTTTCAAATTCCCGTATGTTAACGGCAATATTCGACAGGTCAGGAAATAATAAGACGAGTTGCTTAACGATAGCTCTTGAAAGTGACGCTTTTTGTTCTGTTGTGCGACCTTCCATAATGTTAGAAAAGACGTGGATGAAGTCATCCTTTTTATTTCCGACTAGGTAAGTTTTAAACGGATTTACACGAACTTTGATTTCATTTTCATTGAATAAACCAGTAGAAACGGCAACGGTGTGAATCTCTCTGATGATTTGTTCTTCTTGTTGAATACTCAGAATGTGCTCAGAACAATCTATAACGAAGTGAGGCATAACTTTCCTTATTAAAATAGAGTGGCAAAAATATAATCAGTGCTCGAGGGCAATGGAACGTAAACGTGTAAAGAATAACGACACTTTTTACTATTCAGAGTGCTTCTTTAAGATTGAGCTAGTCTTCACTAACAAAGACATACATATCGCCACGGCATCGATTAATGCTGTACTCGATTGGTGTACCTGTACTATCAAATGCGATTTGTTCGATTAAAAGGACAGGGATAGTTTCTTCGATCTGTAGCTTTTCCAAAATTTCTTCGGTGGGCATTTTAGCGGATACGCTGCTTTTCGTTTTGGTGGGAACAATGTCTCTACTACGAAAATAGTCATAAAGTGAAAGTTGAATCTCATCAGGATCATGGATGAGGTGAGACGGCACATAAGATTCTTCTATCGACACCGCTTGTTCGTCGATATAACGAACCCGTTTGAGTAGAAAAACTTCATCATTTAGCTTTATATTGAGTTGCCTCGCGACCTCTTCTGAACACGCAATAGTGTCTTTTTTAATCCAAAGAGTATCGGGCTTTTTCCCTTTAAGAACAACCTGCTGTGAGAATCCGGTTGCTTCTTTGCTCGAATACTCAAGGGTTTCACTTATCATGGTGCCTAAGCCACGAGAGCGGACAATAACCCCTTCTTTTTCTAGGATATCAAGTGCTTTACGAACCGTTATTCGAGACACCCCTACACGTTCACTAAACTCGCGCTCTGTAGGGATAAAGTCGCCACCTTTTAGCATTTTTTGCTCTGTCGCAAGTTTTACCGAATCCGCTACCTTCATATAGAGAGGAGACTTGTCCGCTTTCTGAATACGAGATTTTATAAGGTCGATCAAGGGCTGATAGGTGTTCATAGTATCTTAAACGTCGTCTAGTGTAGCGAAAGTATACCTTATCTAACCCAGTAGAATTAATAGAAAAAACTAGATTTGAGTAGCAATAAGATAAATCGCCACTCAGATCAATGTAGCGTGACTAAGTTAATTGCCTCTAGCGTTAGCCAAATCGAATACAGCATTGGCTTGCGATATTGGCTTTACCTTGAATGTTAGAAACGTGGCGATACTAACCAAAGCGGCACAGATAAAATAAGCGTACGTATAGCTTCCAGACAAATCGACTGAAATTGCTGCCAACACTGGACCTATAAATCCACCAATGCCCCATGCGGTATAAAGTACACCATAATTCGAACCATAGTGCTTAAGCCCGTATAAATCGGCCATGATAGAAGGAAAAACAGCCAGAAGAGTGCCATAGCCAATCCCCGCTAATGCGGCACCGATCATGAGTGTTGAACTAGAAACAAAATAGCTAAAGAGGAGCATGTTGATAGTTTGCAGACTCAACGCGATAGCAAGTGTTCTCAAGCCACCTATTTTATCACTGAGTAAGCCAGAGGCGAGGCGGCCCCCAGAATTAAATATGGAGAGGGTGACGACCAAATAGGCCCCGTGCATAATATTCGCCTGGGTTGCCGCGATGGAAGTAATGTTAGCAATAATCATTAACCCAGCTGAAGCCCCAAAAGCATAGGTAACCCACAACAAATAAAACTGTTTGGTACTCAACATCTCACGCCATGCATAGTTCTGCTCTTGACTGACTTTCTCATTGGCCAACGACGCATTTCGACTAGTAGGCACATAATTTTGGGGCGGGTTATTTATGGTACAAGATAGCGGGAACGCGACTAAGATTAGGCTTGCCCCCATAAGCTGAAAGCTGGTGTTTAAGCCATAGTTCACGATTAAATAACTGGTTAACGGAGCCAAATAAATAGCCGCAACACCAAATGCCGTTGCTAGGAGTCCGTTCACCAATCCCTTTTGAGAGCGATGAAACCACTTCATTGCTGTTGGGTTGAGGCAAGCATAAGCAAAGCCAATCCCCGCGCCAGTCACAACGCCAAAACTTAGATTAAGATTTAGAGGTGTCAACGAAAGGCTAGACAACATCATTCCAAATCCAGCTAATAATGACCCTGCCATGAGCACTTTCTTAGGCCCAATTTTATCCTGTATTCGACCGGCAACTAACAAAGAAGCCGACAATACGATGATGGTTAAAGTGTAGGGCATTGACGCTTGGGCGTTACTCCAACCCAGATTTACCAGCTCGTTTTTGAAAACACTCCAAGTGTAGAGTACGCCGATGCAGAGGTTTACGCCGCAACTGGCCAGCAGTATTTGGTTGGCTCTTTTATTCATGATGATGATCTTTTTTGTATAAGGAGTGAATAATGCAATGAGACAAACGATAGGCTCAGACAAAGCTGAGCCTAGAACAGTAAGTTCGGCAGATTAATATTGATTAAGGTAGGACGTAAGTTCTGGAATAGTAGGGGCACAATCGCCACCGGAATGACTAACGACATAGGAGGCAACAGCATTGCCCAATAAAACGGCATCAACCAGATCCCAACCAGAAGATAAGCCGGCCAGTACACCACCTGCATGGGTGTCGCCAGCCCCAATTGTATCGACAACGCGCGCGCTAAACGGTGATATATTACCCGTCATCGTCTTATTGGAAAACAACGCACCATCACTATCAATGCGTAGGATTAACGGACAAGAGTATGTTGAATCCCATTTCTGAACAAACTGATTGATGTCGGTCATTCCTAATACCTCAGCTTCTTGGCGATTCAATGAAACTATGGGTTTAAGCGCCACTAAACGTTGAAATAATGAGGATGGAACATCCGCAATTCTTGGGCCAAAATCGATAAATACATCAATACTCGTTGGTAACGATTCCAACCAAGATACAAGTACTTCACCACTGTCTGATGAAAGCTGATAGCCTGAAAAATACAGGATGGCGTCATCTTCTATGGGCAATTGAGATAAGGTTTTTTGATCCCAGTCGTTTTCAACGCCACTGACGGATAAAAAGGTACGTTCGCCATTTGGTTCTACAAGCGCCATACACCAACCATTGTCACCATGATAATTAAGCAGGTCACTCGACAGGCCATTTTCTGCCATTGCCGTTTCTATGACATCAGCCCATTTGCCTTTACCTATGGGCAAAGCATTCAATGATTCTAGGCCAAGCTTCTTAAGCGCGATGGCGATATTTAACGCGCACCCTCCCACATGGATGCCTTTCTCTTTTAACTCTACGTCAGCACCGCTCGTTGGTAATGCGGCTACCTCAGCAACGATATCAACGACCGCCGCACCCACTAAACAAAGTTGGCGTTTGCTCGCCAAAGTGGGGAGCATTTCAATCAGGGATCTATGAGGCATGGGCTTGCTCCTTAAGTGATCGAAGCTGTAAGAATTTATTGGTATAGTCTTCAAAGTCTAGTTGATTTTCGTTGTCTAATTGTGCTTTAAATTCAGTGTCGATAGCCTGGATACCATTGAGAGCGCCACATATTGCGGTGGCCATTGCCCCTATGGTGTCGGTATCTCCGCCCAGATTTGCACACAATATCGCACAACGATTGGGATCCGTTTTTGCTAACTCAACCATTGCGATAGCAGCAGGAACAGATTCTATCGTGCTGACACCAGCGCCTACGAGGTTATATATTCTGTCCATTCTCGTTTCAATGCCACTGTCCTCTTGAGCAACCAAGAGTGCGAGCTCAATTCTTGACCCCATAGAAGCGCTGAAAGTAGTGACGTTTTTATTCTGAGCCGCGACGGAGATCGCCGGCAGCTGATCACGAATAATTTCCCACGACGCACCTTCTACGGCTTTAGACACGGCCCAGGCAATTGCGACAGCACCTGCAATAGCAACATCAGATTTGTGAGTTGGGCTTGACGCTAAAGCAACCTGCTCAATAAAATAATCAAGGTTGTGTGTTGGAAGTAAACAACCGAGTGGTGACACACGCATCGCTGCACCATTTGTTACGCCATTATTTTCTAGTTCACTGATCGGTGTGCCCTCTTTAATCGCTTTCATCGCGGCTTTGGATGAGGGACCAAATATGTTTTTGTTAAACGCATCAAAGCCTTCAGCCCAGGCTAATACATTACGAGCAATCACTTCCGGTACAATGTCACCGTCACACTCGATAATCGCATCGGCTAGCGCTAAAGCCATAGACGTATCATCTGTAAATTGGCAAGCGTCGAAATAACATGCAGCGTTGTTCTCTGCCGGGCCAGGGAGGAATCTATCTATCCAGCCGAAATGAGCTTTCACACGGCTTCTCGGCCAAAGTTCTGAAGGCATACCCATGGAATCGCCTAAAGCTTGTCCATAAAAAGTACCTAAAATTCTGTCATTTATATTAATTGTCATCTTACTACACCAAAAATTGGGTTCAAAATTTCCTGCTCACGGCCAATGAATTATCATGAGAGTGAGCAGGACAAAATTTACGCTTCTGCTTTTTCTACGTTGGATTGGTTGTCATTCTGATCAATCTGAATTTCTTTAATCTCACCGTTTGGTTCTCTAAAGAAGAACACAAAGATAAGCAAGATTACGGCAATCATGATGCCACCAAAGCCCCACATTCCTGCCCAATCAAAAGACAGACCGTTTTGAGGTTCATCGTAAGCAAACATTTTCTCCATTAGAACACCACCTAAACGGTACCCTAATAAGCTACCGATGCCTTGACAACCTAAGGTGATAAGACCTTGAGCTGCGGTACGCATATGGGCAGGGGCTTTTTTATCGACATAAATGTAAGCGGTGACGAAATAGAAATCGTAACTTACGCCGTGAAGTAAGATACCTGCGAATAATATTGAATATAGATACCAAGTATCGGCGCTGCCGTAGACAAAGAATCCATACCGAATAGCCGCAGTAGTGAGACCAAGAAGTAGTACCTTTTTAATACCAAAACGCTTAGTAAAGAAAGGTAAGGCTAACATGAAGAATATTTCAGAAAACTGACCTAATGTCATCCAACCGGTTGCATTACTCATCCCTACTTCTGTTAAGAACCCATTAGCAAAGATGTAATAGAAAGCGAGTGGCATGCTGAACATGAATGAACAGACAAAGAAGGCTAAAAAGTTACGATCTTTTAGTAGTACCAGTGCATCTAGACCAAGCATGACTTTAAGACTGAGTTTGCCAGTACTTTTCGGTGGCGTATTCGGTAATACCAGTGCAAACACACCTAATATAGCTGAACTAACCGCCGTAATTATAAGTGGGATATTGCTCGAAGAGATATCGCCATAACCTAACCAACCCGGTAGGAAACCGATAGCAATACCGGAAGCAATCCATCCGATCGTGCCTAATACGCGAATTCTTGGGAAGTCTCGTTCCACGTCTTCCACGTTCGAAAATGCGATACTGTTTGTTAACGCAATTGTGGGCATGTAGGTTAATGAATAGAGCAACAATAAAGGGAAAAAACTCGAAAATTCAGTTTGTTGCGCCGCCAGATACATTAGTACTGCACCTGCAATCAACATCACAGAAAGGACTTTTTGAGCAGGGAAAAATCGGTCTGTGATTGAACCGACTAGAATAGGGGATAGAATTGCCGCGATAGCCGTACAAGCGTAAGACCATGCGATTTGAGTGGGTGTAAATCCGTTTGAAGTCAGTATTTGCCACAGAGGAACAAACCATGCTCCCCAGATAAACCATTCGATAAACATCATGACTGATAATTTTTTATTTGTAGATTTCATATTAATCTCCTTTGGTACTGTAGCGTACGACAATGACAATACCAGCTAATAATACCAATACAATACCAAGGTGCTAATTATGTGACCAACAACATACAATCGAATATTATGATTAAGTATATACGTAATCGAAAACTTGGTTAATCTTCCAGCTTGGTATTATTTTATGCACAAGAAAGCAGAGATTTGGCTTATATGACCCTTAAAATGCTAGACACTAGGATAAGTGGTAGATTAGAAGGGCGTTGAAAGGTTAGATGATAGCTTTGCAGTGTGTGTTCCTGTTAACTTGTTGTTTGTGTTATCTGCTTTGATTTCATTCCGAAAAGAAACCTTAGAAGAGCAGCTTGCTTGATGACAAGCTCGTAAAGTAAAGCACATATGATGAATGTGCCACAGGATATGACCAGAAATGCCATCACTCCAGGTAACTTCCAACCAATAACATAATAGCCGAACACGATTATTATCGTCTGATGCAGAATGAAAAATGGGTACACGGCCTGATTGCAATATCGTAAAGCCCGATTACTGAAATTAAGGTGCCTCCTCGCAAAACCAATAATGAGTGCGATCCATGACCACTTAACAATGAGTCGTATCAGATCCCAAGCCAGGCCTTTTTCAACGATGAAGTCTTCGGCGGGTAGGTTATAGATCAGCAGAAGTACACCATAACTTGCTAACCCTAAGGCTAAGGTTCGATATCGATTCTCTTCAAAAGATTGCCATATAAGTGGCATTCGAACAAAGACGAGTCCCATTATCACCGCAAAAAGAAAGAGGCTATGACCGTACCAATCGTTATGAAATGCATGGGTTATCTTGTGGTCATTGAATAAGAGATATATCGATAGGTAAATGACTATAGGAATATAAATAATACGCCTCTTTTTTGATAGCCAGAGCTCAATAGTGGCAAGAAAAGTCTTTCCTGTTGTGCTGTTAATAAAC
>LLEJ01000038.1_pt1 | contig 16826 bp, 21 predicted proteins | sample 595831 | NCBI WGS metagenome assembly LLEJ01 (sample SAMN02919310, study PRJNA255460) | bioreactor metagenome | biome: chemostat; feature: culture 2011_10.1; material: sediment; isolation source: day101 10degC chemostat 2011 inoculated with Wadden Sea sediment taken from... | place: Germany: Bremen... | reverse complement strand
AGATCTTTTTTAATTCCTATACCTGTATCTTGTATTGAAAGAGTATTATTTTTAAGTTTTATATCAATTGTTCCACCAATATTATTATATTTAATTGCATTTGATATGATATTATTAACAAGTCTAATAAAATTTTCTTTATCTATTAAATATGTAGTTGGTTCTAAATAAGATGTTATCTTAAGTTGTTTTTTTGAAGCAAAAGCTTCAAAATATTCTAACTGTTCTTTTATTATTTGATCTAGTTGTAGATTTGAGGGAGTGGGTTTTTTAGTACTATCTTGTAAGAATAGATAAACTAAATCTTTATATATCTCTGATATTCTTTTTGCACTAAGGTTTATTCTTTGCATATTTTTTTCAGAAGCTACTGCATCTTTACTTGTACTCATTAAAATAGCAGTAATAGGAGTATTTAACTCATGTGTTGTATCTTTTATAAAGTTGTTTAATTTTCTTCTTTCACTTATTATAGGGCTAATAAATAAATTTGCTAAATAGTAGCCTATAATAGCAATAATCGAATATATAATTACAAAGTAAAAAATAATATCTTCTATAAGCTTTGAAATTTTATCTTTAAAAAAATTCTCTTTAATAGCTATATGATAAACGCCAAGATGCCCTCTTGGTGTTCCATCCACAAGGATATAATTATCATCAATTTTTTGAATTCTTTCTCCTAGATTTATTCTCTCATCAATATTTCCAGCTAATCTACGATGGTTTTTATCATATAAAGCATAATCGTATTTTATAAATTTTGCAAGTTTTGTTGTATTTATTGTAAGTTCTGACATATCTGCATAGATAATACTTGATGAAACTTTTGATGCAACATTTTGCATATTTGAAGTAATCAAATCATAGTGAAGTTTAGATTCTATCTTATAAAAAAGATAGAAAATTACTAATAGTAATATAAAAGAAGATCCTAGGTATAGTCCTAAAAATCTAAAAAAAGTTCTTCTTTCACTTCTTGTTAAATCGATAACCAACCCCTTTGATTGTTTCAATATACTCATCACCTATGATTTTTCGAATGTTTTTTATATATGTTCTAATAGTTGATGAAGTTGGTGCACCTTCATAAGTCCAGATATTTGAAGATAATTCATCTTGTGATACACATCTATCTGTATTATTTGCAAGATATTTTAAAATTTGAGCTTCTTTTAATGGAAGTTTTGTTTTTATTGAGTCATTATTTACATAATTAAGTTTAGTATTAAATCTAATATTTTCATCGATAATTATCTCATCTTCTTCTAAATGTAGAAGTCTTTTTATATTGTTTATTCTAAGTTCTAACTCTTTTAATTCAAAGGGTTTTTTTAAATAATCATCTGCTCCAGCTTTAAATCCTTCTTCCATATCATCTACAGAATTAAGAGAGGTAATAAATATTGCAGGGGTAGTTATATTGTTTTCTCTTAAACTTGTTAAAAACTCAAAACCAGTCATATTTGGGACGTTTACGTCTAATATAAGTAAATCAAAGTGTTCATCATATATATATTCACTAGCTTTTAAACCATCATATACAGAGACTACTTCATATTCTAAAGAGTCTAAAAACTCTTCTATTATTTCATTTAAAATTAAATCATCTTCTAGTAGTAATATCTTCATAAAAAGAAGTATAACATATAATAAAAATTTATATCTACACATTCACTACACAGAACTTTATTAAAATTCATTTATCAAACAAGTCAAGGAGTATAAAATGAAACTATTATCAAGTGTAATTGCAGCGTCAATTTTATCTTTTAGTTTAGCAAATGCTACACCTCATACATTAGATGTTGGACATACAGAAGTAGGATTTTCTGTAAAACATTTAATGATTACTAATGTAAAAGGTGAATTTAACGAATTTAGTGGAACTATTGATTTCGATCATAAGACTAAATCATTTAACAAGTTAAATGCAGTTATTCAAACAAAGTCAGTTGATACGGGAATAGTAAAAAGAGATAATCACTTAAGAAGTGAAGACTTTTTTCTAGCAGAGAAACATCCTCAAATTACTTTTAATATGAAATCATATAAAGGTGATGGAGAAGAAGGTGTTATGGTTGGTGATTTAACAATCAGAGGTATTACTAAAGAAGTAAAACTTGATGTTGAAGATATCGGTACAATTAAAGATTTTCAAGGTAATAACCGTGTTGGATTTACTTTAAAAGGAAAAATCAATAGATTAGACTTTGACCTTAAATGGAACAAAGCTTTAGAATTTGGTGGTTTTGCTGTAGGTGAAAAAGTAAAACTTGAAGTTGAAATTGAAGCTGTTGAACAATAAATTTTATTTAAAATAGTTTTAAAAAAAATAAAATATAATAACCAAACTTATAAAAAAAGGGAAAATAAAATGAAAAATACAAAAATTAAATTAGCAGGAATTCTTTTAGGTGCTGCATTGGCAAGTACAGGTGCATATGCAGGTGAGAAAAGTGGTTCTTGTGGCGCTGGTAAATGTGGTGGTGACATGAAGAAAACTGAAAAGAAAATGGATGGTTCTTGTGGTGCTGGTAAATGTGGTGGCGATATGAAAAAAGACGGTAAGAAAATGGACGGTAAAAAAATGGACGGTTCTTGCGGTGCTGGTAAATGTGGTGGTGATATGAAAAAAGACACTAAGAAAAAAGCATCAGGTTCTTGTGGCGCTGGTAAATGTGGATGAAACGGCGAGCAATCGTAATTAAGTAAAATATAAAAGGTAAAAAAATTAATGATAAATATTGAAGGATGTGGGTTAGGATTAAGGAGTGATTTTCTTTTAGATGTAAAGAAGAGTAATTTTCAACCTGATTGGTGGGAAGTTACTCCAGAAAATTGGATGCACATGCCAAAACTTTTTGAGAAAGCATTTGAAGAAGCAGTTTTTTCTAGACCTACAATAGCTCATGGTTTATCATTATCAATAGGATCTGTTGACAAACTCAATCGTAAGTTTGTTAAACAGGTCAAAGAATTTTTAGATAGATATAATATAGAATACTATTCTGAACATCTTTCTTTTTCATCTTTTGGTGGAAAACAATCTTATGAACTTCTTCCTGTTCCTATGACTAAAAAAATGGTAAATCATATTAGTGATAGAGTAAAAGAAGTTGAGGATATTATTCAAAGAAACTTAATACTTGAAAATGCAACTTATTATTATGTACCTTATTCTGAGATGAGAGAAGTTGATTTTATAAATGAAGTACTTGAAAAATCAGGTGCAAAAATGCTTCTTGATGTAAACAATGTTTTTGTAAACTCTGTAAATCATACTTTTAAAGCTAGAAAATTTATAGATGAAATTGATAAAAGTAAAGTGGCTTACATGCATATGGCAGGACATTTTCATGATGAAGACTCAAATATGAAAATAGACTCTCATGGTATGCCTATAAACTCTGGAACTTGGAAATTATTAGAATATACTTTAAAACAAATAAATGCTCCTGTTATGATAGAAAGAGATAACAATGTCCCTCCTTTAGAAACTTTAGCAGATGAGTATAAGCAGATGAAAAAGATTGTTAAAAGAGTTCAAAATGGCTAAATCTAATATGATAGAAAAAGATATTCAAGGTAGATTTTTTGATATTTTAATAGACCAAAAAGATGGCTTTGATGGTACAGTTTTGAATGTGTACCAAAAACTTGTTTTTATGAGATTTGATGAGGTTATTAGAAACTCTATGCCTTTATTTGTTGAATATATATCAAATGCCGAAATAGAAAAAGCTATCATACTTTTTATGAAAAATACGCCTGAAACTCCTTTTGTTTGGCAGGTTCCCAATGATTTTAGAAAGTTTGTAAAAAAAGCAAAACTATTCCATGATAGAAAATATTTATATGAACTTTTATACTATGATTGGATAGAAGTTGAAATTTATATGAGAGAGTATAAATTAAAAAAGTTAGACAAGTTCAAGTGGAAAAATAGTTATACTTTTTCAAAATCTGCAAGAATTAAAAAATTTCAATATGATTTGATAAACTCAGATTATCAAACAAAAAGAGAAAATTATGTATTGATTTATTATGATTTTGATGAAAATACCGTCTTGTATAGAGAAATTAACCCTTTGATTTTTTATCTATTAAAATCTTTAGATAATAAAGATACAATTGAATCTAAACTAAAAATATTATGTAAAGAGAATGAAATAGATTTAAAAGAAGCAAAAACACTTTTAAAGACTTCTTTTGAAGAGTTATATAAAAAGAGAGTTTTCTTTTAATCCTTTAGCAATCTAGTACAATACAGAGAATCTTTTCTGTGATATAATCTTTTATGGAAAAAAATATTATTCATTCTGCAAAATTCTGGAAACCTGATATCCAAGAAGATGTTATATTATATAAAGGTCATTTTAATACTTTTGAATTTGATAAACACGTCCATGAAGAGTATACAATTACTTTAGTTCAAGAAGGTAAGATGAAGGCCTTTTTAGATGGCTTTTCCCATAGTTTTAACAAATCAGCAATATTAACTCTAAATCCTGATGAAGTTCATGCTTGTAAAACTTCAAATGATGATGGATATAAGTATAATTCTATTTATTTTAAGGCCTCTATTTTTGAGAAAATATTTGAAGATTCTTCTTCTAAAAATATATATTTTAAAAAGAATACTTTAGAAAATAAAGAGATATATAGAAAATTGTCTTTTTAGTTTCTCAAAATGAAGAGGATTCTATTTCTAAGTTAGATTTTGAGTGTCAATTTATTGACATTTTAAAAGACATTGTGTATTTAAATACGAATAAAAATACGCAAAGTAATACATCTGGTAACTCATCACTTATCCTAAAAGCAAAAGAATTTATGAATGATAACTTCTCTTTAGATTTAAGTTTAGATGATATTGCAAATGAATTAAATGTTTCAAAATACCATCTACTAAGGCTTTTTAAGGAAAAAACATATCTTTCTCCTCATACGTATTTGATGTTAAGAAGAGTAGAAAAAGCAAAACAAGCTTTACAAAATGGTGAATCAATTATAAATACAGCATACCTTTGTGGGTTTACTGACCAAAGTCATTTAAATAAAAGATTTAAAGCTATAACTGGACTTACCCCAGGCTCATATAAAAGTTTTTTTAATTAGCAATATTGTACAAGATTTTTTTTCTTTTTATAGCTAAAATATTGTTATGAAAAATGATTTTAGAAATGGTTTTATAGCTAATATCCCAATAGGTTTTAGTGTTTTTGCATATGGTTCAGTATTAGGAATATTATGTACTCAAAAAGGTGTTGAATTTCATGAATTGATATTAATGAACTTTTTTATTTTTGCAGGTTCTGCACAATTTGTTATGGTAGATATGTGGAGTAATACTTTAGATATTTTAGGAATAATTCTTGCTGCACTTATGATAAATCTTAGATATTTTTTAGTTGGAGCTTCTTTAAACTCTTTATTTATCTCAAGTAATAAAAAAGATAAATTTAAATATATGCACCTAGTTGCAGATGAAAACTGGGCTATTACTATGGGTAAATTAAAAACACAAGAGCTTACTCCTCTTTTTTTATTTGGTGGTGGAGTATCTATACTGTTTACTTGGTCTTTAGGGACTATTAGTGGATATACTTTAGGAGAGTTTATAACCCAACCTTCAAAATATGGTTTAGATTTTGCTTTTGTTGCTATCTTTACTGCACTTGCATTTAATATGTACAAAGGGAAAGAGGATTTGATTCCTTGGCTTATAACAGCACTTTGTGCAGTAGTATGTGAATATTATATCCCCGGAAAATTTTATATAGTTATAGGTGCTGTTTGTGGTTCAATTAGTGCTGTGTATTTACATAAAAGGCAAATAAATGACTGATATAGACTTAAGTGCTTTATTTGTAATATTTTGTGTTGCTGTAGGAACTTACAGCTTAAGAGTTTCAGGATTACTTCTTTCAAATAAATTAGTAAAACATGAGAATATAAAAATATTTTTGGATTATTTACCAGCTACTTTACTTTTATCACTAGTTGTTCCTTCTATTTTAAAAGAGGGAATAATTGGGATAGTTGCTATACTTTTTATTGCATTATCTATGTATAAAACACGAAGTATTCTATTATCAATGGTTATAGGTGTTTTAATTGTAGCAATTAGTAGGAATTTCCTATAATATACATAACTTGCATATCTCCATAGCCATAAATACTGTATTCTTTAGAAATTTTCTGAAAAAGTTTTTTGAAATCATTCTCTTGAATACTTAGGTGAATAAACTCTTTTTCAACTTCTTGCATATTTATAATAGCTTTTATTGTTTCTAATATAAAAGGGTAGTTACTTTTTAAAACTTCTCCCTCTTGTCTCATTTTAGTATATTGCTTTTGAGTGAATAAATCCCATAGATTACAAAATATTTTAATATCTTCTTTTGAAATAGCAATTTTCTTTTTGAAAGATTCTTCTCTTTTTTCTTTATTAGAAAAAGAACAATTTTGATTTTCATTAGGTAAGACTAGATAGAAATCATTGGTATCTATTTTATTTTTTAAAAGATTTAGTAAAAACCAAAAGTTAACTTGACAGAAAACATCTTTTCCAAACCAAAGATTTATGATTGAGTTTTTTTCAATGGCTTTTATCTTTTCAAATTCACTTAGACCTTTTAGATATGTTTCTTTTGAGCAAGCTTTGTACTCTTCACTTATAAAATCTGCTCTTTTTTCAAAAAAAGAAGTTTCATTTTTCTCTTCAATAGGACCTTGTATTAGAGCTTCTCTCATTATTAAAAGATTTGAATATTCATCTTCTAAAGTTTCTTTTAGAGAATCACCGTTTAAAATATGATATTCCATTTTTATCCTTTATACGCAGAGTTTTTTCAACATTCTTTGAGTGTAGATATATGCAAATATAGCAGCAGTATAAATCATGATTAAAACTCCAACCCATAAATAGATATAATCTAAAGCTAACCATATCACAAAGATATAAGCTACTAAAAATTTAGCAACTATTTGTCTATAAAGAGCAATATATAAAATCATCTTTGGTTTTTTGATTGCTTGTAAGGTTGATACACAGATAAATAAAATTACATAACCATAGAAAATCCAAACTTCCACTAATATATAATCAAATCCATAGGCAATAACTTCTAAATCGTTATCAAACTGTTGGATTATTAGTTTTCCAAAGATATAAAGAAAAACAATTCCAAAGGTTGAAATAAAGAAACCATATTTTAAAGCCTTATTAAGCGTCTCCTGAACCCTATCGTACTTTTTAGCACCAAAGTTATTAGATACTATTGCAAGTACTGCTGAGCTTAATCCTAGGGCTGGTAAAAGCATAAGCTGTTCAACTCTAAATCCTATTCCATAACCTGCTACTGCTTTTACACCATATAAAGAGACAAAATACATTAATATAATAGAACCAAGAGCCATAATAAGCATGTTCATACTAGATGGTATCCCTTGTGATATCAAGTCTTTATATATCTTTTTATGTGGTAAAAAATATCTTAGATTATCAAAGTGTATCATTTTTGTTTGCATTACTTTGTAGAGCATATATACAATATTTATTAGTTGGATTAAAACTGTTGCAAGTGCAATTCCTTTTATTCCCATTTCAGGAATAAATAAGAATCCATAAATAAATATTGGGTTTAAAATCAAGTTTGCAAAAAATCCAAATATCAAAGTGTTTCTATAGGTTTTTGTATCACCTTTTGACATTAAAATTGCATTTAAAGCAAAGTTAGTCATAAAAAATATTGTTCCTGCTAATATCACATTCATATAATCTAATGCAGTATCCAAATAAGCTCCACTAGCTCCAAGGAGTTTAAAAAGATATGGAGAGGTAATAAAACCTACTATTGTTAGTACAACAGCAAGCATTTGCATAAAGAAGATACCTTTATGTGCGTATAATGAAGCTAGGAAATGTTTATTCTTTCCATTTGCATTTCCAATTAGAGCAGTAATAGCTGAAGAAAAACCATAACCTAATCCAATAACTGTAAAGAAAATCATAAAAGATAATGATAAAGCTGAAATAGCTTCCGTAGAAATAAGACCTGCGTAGAAAGTATCTACAACATTGTACATAGTGTTAAAAAACATACCTGTACTTGCAGGTATTGCTATTTGTTTTATGAGTTTAGGAATATCATCTGTTATTAAGTGTTTTGAGTTTTTTATTCTTCTACTCATGATTTAGAACCGAGGGTTAGTCCTCAATTCTAATCATTACTGGTTTAGCAGTAACTACACCAGCTTCTTCAATTGCATTTAAAGCATCAACGATGTCTTTTTCTATTGAAGTATGTGTAGAAAGTAAAATGTGTGCACAAGTTTTATTAAGTGGCTTTTGAATCATTTTTTCTATTGAGATATTTTTATCTCCTAAAATAGTTGCAACTCTTGCTAGAACTCCAACTTTATCTACAACTCTAAGTCTTAAATAGTATTTTGTTTTAATATCATCTTTTGACATTAGTGTTAAATCTTCACCATGTGATGATTCAAAACCAAGCATTGGAGAACCTTTTCCTCGTCTTGCAATATCTACTATGTTTGCAACAACAGCAGAAGCTGTAGCATCACCACCTGCTCCTGGTCCATAGTACATAGTTTCACCAACTTTGTCTCCTATTACAGAAACTCCGTTCATAACACCATCAACTTTTGAAATCATCTCAGAATTTGGAATAAATACAGGATGAACTCTTAATTCAATTTCAGAGCCTACTTTTTTAGCTATTGTAAGAAGTTTAATTGCGTAGTCAAATTCATTTGCAAAATCAATATCTTCAGGTGCAATATCTTGAATACCTTCAATTAAAATATCTTCAGGCTTTGCATCAATTCCATATGCAATAGAACCAAGAATTAAAAGTTTGTGTGCAGCATCAAAACCACCTACATCAAATGTTGGATCAGCTTCTGCATATCCTAACTCTTGAGACTCTTTTAAAATAGTTTCGTAATCTATACCTTCATTAATCATTTTTGTAAGCATATAATTACAAGTACCATTCATGATACCTCTAATAGATTGGATATGATTTGCTGTTAATCCTTCTCTTAATGCATTAATAATTGGAATACCACCAGCAACTGCTGCTTCGTATTCAAAGGAGTTTCACCTGCAAGTTCTTGTAATTCATATCTGTGATATGCAAGAAGTGCTTTATTTGCTGTAACAACTGCTTTACCATTTGCTAAAGCTCTTTTTACAACTTCAAAAGGTTTCTCAACTCCACCCATAAGTTCAACAATAATATCAATTGAATCATCGTTTAAAACTTTTTCAATATCATCCGTTAGTTCAACTGTTACACCTCTATCTTTTGAAAGATTATTAACAACTCCAATTACTGGTGTGATTTCACAACCAGCTCTTGCAGTTATAATATCTTTATTATCTCTTAAGATATTTGCAACACTTGCTCCAACAGTACCAACTCCAATTATTCCTACTTTCATTATCAATTCCTATAAACTATTTAAATATTTTTTTATATTTTTTGCTGCTTGTCTAATTCTTTTTTCATTTTCAATTAAAGCAATTCTTACATATTCATCACCATAGTGACCAAATCCAATACCAGGACTTACTGCTACTTTTGCTTCGGTTAGAAGTTGTTTTGAAAACTCCATACTTCCAAGATGCCTAGCTTTTTCAGGAATTCTTGCCCAAATAAACATAGAAGCATTTGGTTTATTCATTTCCCATCCAGCATCAGCAAATGCTTCAAGCATTACATCTCTTCTATAATTATATTTTTCAATGTGTTCTTGAACACACTCTTGTGGTCCATCAAGTGCAACCGTAGCTGCAACTTGAATTGGTGTAAACATACCATAGTCAAGCCATGATTTGATTCTTTTTAATGCACCAATTAGTCTTTCATTTCCAACCATGAAACCAACTCTCCATCCTGCCATATTGTATGACTTAGATAAAGTAAATGATTCAACTGCAACATCAAGTGCACCTTCTGCCTCAAAGATTGATGGAGTTTTATAACCATCAAAAGTAATATCAGCATAAGCAATATCAGAGATGATATAAAATCTCTCTTTTTTAGCTAAATCAACTAATCTTTGGTAAAACTCTGGTGTAACTGTCGCACACGATGGATTGTGTGGGAAGTTAACAAGTACATATTTTACTTTTGGAATTGATTCATCAAGTGTTGTTTGAAGTCTTTGGAAGAATAAATCTTCATCAACTCTAAAATCATCACCAAACGATAATTCAAATTTATGAATTGCTGCGCCACTTAGCATAAATGCATATGAGTGGATTGGATATGTTGGATCTGGAACTACTGCTACATCACCAACATTTACAATTGCTTGAACTAAGTGAACATATCCCTCTTTTGAACCCATTGTTGCAACGGCATGTTTATTTGGGTCTAAATAATCAACCCCGTATTTTCTTTTATACCAATTACAAATTGCTAATCTTAATTTATAAATACCTGCAGATGCCGAATAACCATGATTCTTTGGCTTATCTGCTGTCTCTTTTAGTTTGTCTATAATATGTTGTGGTGCTGGACCATCCGGGTTTCCCATTGAGAAATCTATAATATCCTCACCCGCACGTCTAGCTTCCATTTTTATGTTATTTACTTCTGCAAACACATAGTTTGGAAGTCTTTTCATTCTTTCAAATTCTATTTCTGGAAACATTTTTTTCTCACTCCTTAATGATTACACTTAGACCACGTTTTATATTCGCTAATGTGTATATATCATTTATTTTTATATATTTCGTTTCTTCTGGCACTTCTAGATGAAGACTTTTATGTTTTTTATCTTCTTTAACTATATTTAAAATATTTAAATGCCTATCATAAAACACTACTGATGGAAACCATTGATTACCAGGTCTAGATAAAATATTTATACTATTTGCTTTGTTTATTTTTACAAAGTATGGTTTCAATGGCTTTCTAAATCTAACTTCTTCTCCAGCTGTAATCAATTTAGCCTTTGACAAAGTAGAATTTGATGTATTAATCGTATACATCCATCTGGTATATCCCTCTTTTCTGATATCAACGATTAGTGAGTTATGTTTAAATAACTCTTTTGATAACATAAGAGGGTCGATGGCGGCTTCTGTTTTTAAGGTTATCGTCCATTTTAGATTTGTATTTTCATCATAGATTAGTTGTTTTGTAAAATAATGGTAATAGCCTAGTGCTTTTAATGAGTCTGAAATAATTTTAAGTGATTTAATAGGATCATGACTTACTTTAAAAGTGATAACTACATTTTGTGGAGAATTAAATCCAACTTTTAATAATCCATTATGTTTAAGTTTTTCAATTACAGGTATATAACTTAATGACCCATTTCTATAATATGCATCCTTGTTTGAGAATAAATGGTCAATAAGACCTTTATTTACTCTATATTCATCGTAACCAATTATATTAATTATCTTTTCATTAAAACTGTTTGCATTTAGTGATACAAGTAATATTATTGTGCTTATAAATATTTTTAACATGGTTTTCTTATCTTTATTTTTTTAGTGTGTACATCAAAATCGCAGCTGCTACAGATGCATTTAGTGAGTCAAAGTTATTTGACATTCCAATAGATACTTTCAAGTCAAGTTTTTTTATAACTTTATTTGAAATTCCTTCCCCTTCGTTTCCTATTATTAAAGCAACTTTATCTGTTTGCTCTATTTTTCCATATTTCTTTAAATCAACACCATCCATAGTTGCACCAATAAGTGCAAAACCATATTGTTTTAATTCATTTGCAACATCAAGTGTATTTTCTGTTTTACAAAATGGAATATCTAACATAGCTCCAGAACTTGTCCTTACAAGACCTGATTCTTTTAATGTTTTAACACCAGATGCAATAACTCCATCAACACCTAATGCATGCGCAGATCTTAAAATTGCACCAATGTTTCCAACATCTGTTAGTCCATCAAGTACAACAACAAAGTTTAATTTCTTCATTTCTTTAAAGTCTGTATATTCAAAAATAGAAATTTTTAAAAAATATCCTTGATGATTTCCACCTTTTGCTAAAGCTTGCGCTTTTTGGTTATCAAGTTTATGTATTTTTTTACCAAGTTTTAGAAACTTAGAAAACAACTTTTTTTCTATCTCTTTTGAAAAGAATACTTCTTCAATTATTTCGGGGTGATTTTCAAGTACATACTGTACTACTTGTTTGCCATATATTATCATGGCTAGATTTTATCTAAATATTGTTGATAAATCTCTTTCACGTTTTTACCAGTCATTTTGGCTATTAGTTTAGCTTTTACTTTAGGTGCTATATCAAGGCTTTCTATGTCAGAAAGTGTAAGTTGTTGACCTTCAAAATTTGTAGGTTCAATAACAATAACCCACTCCCCTCGAATGTTCTCTTTTTTGAAAAAATCAAAAAGCTGTGAAGCTTTGTTTTTATAAGTTTTTTGATGAAGTTTAGTTATTTCTTTTGCTAAAAAAATAGTTCTATTTTCATCAATATTTTTTATCTCTTCAATTGTTTTTAAAAGTCTATGTGGTGACTCATATAGAATTGGTAAGATTGAACTCTCCATTACAAGAGCAAGTTTCTCTTTTCTTTCTTTCCCTTTATGAGCTAAAAATCCAAAAAATGTAAATTCTGTATGTTCAAATCCACTCATTGCAAAAGCAGTTAGTACAGCATTTGCTCCAGGAATCACATCATAAGATAATTCATTTTCAATACAATATTGAACTAATGAAGCACCTGGATCTGAAACACAAGGCATACCCGCATCACTTACATATACAATATTTTTTTCAAAACCTTCTTTTGTTAGTGTTTTTAAAACTTGTTTTTCATTATGAGAATGAAATGATTTAAAATCAGTACAAGTAAATTCTAGGTTTTCTCTTTGGGATAAAAGTTGTAGTAGTTTTTTTGTTACTCTTGTATCTTCACAAAAAATAAGTTCTGCCTCCAATAGGGCAGTAACTGCACGCTTAGAAATATCTTCTAAGTTACCTATTGGAGTTGGAACTAGTGTTAACACAATACTAAATAATAGAGATTATTTAGCTTGGTATTTAGCTTTGAATTTCTCAACTCTACCAGCAGCATCAACAATCTTGTGCTCTCCAGTAAAGAATGGGTGACAAGCATTACAAATATCTATTCTCATAGTTTCAACTGTTGATTTTGTTTCAAACGAGTTTCCACAAGCACAAGAAACAGTACAAGCTTTGTAATCTGGGTGTATATCTTTTCTCACTTCATTTTCCTTAAAATAATTAATGTCTAACAAAAGGTCGAGTCTTTGTCGCCCTTTATTAAACTCTTTTAAAAATGGACGCGTATTATACTGAGAAATACTTAATTATATCTGAATTTAAGTTATCTATTATATTTGAAGTCTTATTTTGAAATTGCCCTTTGTTGAATGTATTTTGTCTTTTTGCTAATTTTGCCGTATTTAAAGAGATTTTTTCTTCTAGCTGTTCTTTTGTTAGTTTTCCATCAAGATATTCTAAAGTTTCTATTATTCCTATAGAACTCATACAATTAGGGCTTCTTCTATAAAGTTTCTCTAGAAATATCACTTCATCTATTATCCCTTCTTTTATCATAAGATTTGTTCGTAGAGATATTCTTTTTCTTAATTCTTCTCTATCCCATAATATTTCAAAAATCTTCAAATCTTTTGCAATAGGTTTTTTAGGGTTTAGTTTAAAATACTCTGTAGGAGTTTGATTTGTTTGTTTATAAATAGAATAAGCTTTTTCTATACGGTATTTATCATTAGATGCAATTTTGCTCATATACTCTGTATCCAGTGAGTCTAAAAGTTTATAGGCTTCATCTAAAGGAATATCTAGTTTAATATTTTCTTTTATTCCTGTTGATAATCCTTCTATCAAAGCTTTTAAGTAAAAGCCAGTTCCACCTACAATAATCAAATTTTTATTATTTGTTTTTGCATATTCTTTTGCATTTTTTATAACATTCAAAAAATTTAATCACATCAAAGTTTTCATTTGGAAAAATCTCATCAATCCCAAAATGAAGGATATCTCCTCTTTCTTCTTTTGTAGGTTTTGCAGAAGCTATATCTATTTGTTTATAAACTGATAGAGAATCAAGTGATAATATTATTGAGTTTGTTTTTTTGGCTATTTCTAAAGATAATCCAGTTTTACCTGAAGCAGTTGAGCCTATGATTGCTATTTCTTTCATAAAAAAGATTGTATCAAAAAAAAGATTTTAAAGAGTCTAAAAAACGGGGATAACCCGTTTTTTATTTTTGTTATTATAATCCTAAAGATTCTAATGTTTTAAGTGTTAATGCACCTTGATTTAATTTTTTATCTTTTTGGTATGCATTTACAGCAGATTTAGTTTCAGAACCATATACTCCATCAATCATAGTGATATTGTATTTTCTATCTTTTAAAGCTTTTTGTAATTTTGCAACTACGTCTGCAGTTGTATTTGTCTCACATAAAATTTCTTGCCATCTTAAGTAAGGCTCAGTATTTTTAACTTTAGTTTGATATGTTTCATAAACAGCAGGAACAGCAACTTTGTTCTCTTTAGCAGGAGTATCAATAACTCTTGTTTTTACCATTTTACAAATTGCAGGGATTTTAACTTCTTTAGTTGTTGCAGGTGTTGCAAGAACTTTTTTAGATACTGTTTTATAAACAGCAGGGATTTTAACTTCTCTAGTTGTTGCTTCTGTTGCTAAAACTTTTTTAGCAATAGTTTTGTAAACAGCAGGAGTTTTAACTTCTTTAGTTGTTGCTTCTGTTGCTAAAACTTTTTTAGTAATAGTTTTGTAAACAGCAGGAGTTTTAACTTCTTTTGAAGTAGGTGCATTATTTAATGCTCTTGTTTTAACTACTTTATAAACAGCAGGGATTTTAATCTCTTTAGTATAAGCATCTTTATCTAATACTTTTTTGCTAACTGTATTATAAACAGCAGGAACTTCAACTAAACACATGATATCTCCAGTAGAATTATCAACTTTTTCAATTTCACCTCTACCTTTTTTCCATGTAGTATATGCAGGTGATACTAAAACTTTTTCAGTAACAGTTTTATATGTAGCAGGAACAGTAACTAATTTAGTTTTTTCAGGCTCAACCATAATTTTTTCACTATCAACTTTATATGTTGCTGGCATAGTAACTAGAGCAGTTTTTTCAGGCTCAACCATAATTTTTTCAGTAACAGTTTTATATACAGCGGGAACAGAAAGTAACTTAGTTTTTTCAGGCTCAACCATGATTCTTTCAGTAACAGTTTTATATGTTGCTGCAACTGGAATTAATTTAGTTTTTTCAGGCTCAACCATGATTCTTTCAGTAACTGTTTTATAAGTTGCTGGAACTGGTACTAACTTAGTACTTGCTTCTCTAATAGTAACTTTCTTTTCTACAACTTTATAAGTTGCAGGAGTAATAGTGATATTAGATTTAGCTTCTTTAATTAATCTCTTCATTGGTTTAGTTTCATATTTAGCTGGAACTAAAACTTTAGCGTAACATTCTCCTGCTTGTGCATTTGGTGGCACAAGTGAGTTTGCAACTGCGTTGTTATCTTTAGTATCAACACTTGTCATCATTGGTTTAGAAGCAGAACTCTCAAGAGATGCGATTCTTTGCTCTTTCGTTTCTAATTGTTGAGTTAACTTTTTAATCTCTTGTTCTTTTTGCATTAACGCTTCACTTGAATTGTTAGTAACAGAACAACCTGTAACACTGATTATAAGTGCAGCAGCTACTGCAGATATTTTTAAATATTGAGTCATTGTTTCCCTTTTGTTTAATGTGTGAATGTATTTTAACATAAAAATAATGTAATAATTGTGAATTAGTAATATTATTGGTAATTTTATGATATAATTTTCCAAATTTATAAATATCAGGAGTGAGAATTGAAAAAGTTAATAGTGTCTTCAATTTTAGGATTAGGGTTAATAAGTAACTTATCTGCTGCAGATTGTATTATGGTTGCAGATTTAAATGTAGAGTTTAAAAATGATTCAACAGTTTATATGAATAATGCAGAGAAACAAGAAGTTATTGAGTTTGCAGAGTTTATGAAAAAAACAGGTCTTTATGCAGTGGTTGAAGGTCATACAAGTAAGTACGCATCGGCTCCATACAATTATGAGCTATCTTCTAAAAGAGCAGTAAAAGTTAGAGCAGAATTAATTAGATTAGGTGTAAAATCATCACATATAAAAGCTATGGGATTTGGAGAAAGTTCTCCTTTATATGATAACAATACGGAGATAGGTGCACAAAAAAATAGAAGAGTTATTGCAGAAGTATTTAATGATTCAAGTGAATTATCAAGTTATATTTCTTCTGAAAAGAAGAGAATTTCTACTATTAAATATAACGAACAATAACAAAAAATATAAAAATTATTTTATTATAAAAATATAATAAATATTATCTTCCAAAATTATATTTTATCTGAATTTAAGATATAGACTTTTTTTAAAAAGTTTATATCTTATTTCTTTTTTGATATACTTCAATTTATGAATAAAATATCAAAACTTTTAAATGACTTCAACGAACTAGTAATGTTCAAACACTCAATTTTTTCTTTACCGTTTATTTTTATTGCAATGGTTGTCTCATCAGTACAATTAAATGGAACAGGCTGGTTTGGTTTTAAATTGTTAATATTAGGTATCTTAGCTGCAATTACAGCACGAAACTTTGCAATGGGCTTTAATAGATATATGGATAGGGATATAGATGCTTTAAATCCAAGAACTGTAAACAGACCAAATGTAGATGGACGAATTAGTGCAAAACAAA
>LLEJ01000037.1_pt1 | contig 16858 bp, 18 predicted proteins | sample 595831 | NCBI WGS metagenome assembly LLEJ01 (sample SAMN02919310, study PRJNA255460) | bioreactor metagenome | biome: chemostat; feature: culture 2011_10.1; material: sediment; isolation source: day101 10degC chemostat 2011 inoculated with Wadden Sea sediment taken from... | place: Germany: Bremen... | reverse complement strand
TTAATTTGGCCGCTTCAATGGCGGCAACAAAAAGAAAAGTTTTAGCGTTGATTTAGACCCACAGGGCAATGCAACTATGTCCAGTGGTGTTGATAAGTACCAAGTAGATTCTACTGCTTACGATCTTCTTGTTGAGGATGTACCATTTGAGGAAGTGGTATGTAAAAACACTAGCGGAGGCTATCACCTTATTGCCGCTAATGGAGATGTAACGGCTGCCGAAATTAAATTGATGGAAGTATTTGCGCGTGAAGTTAGGCTTAAAAATGCATTAGCTTCGGTTCGTGATAACTATGATTTCATCTTTATAGATTGTCCCCCAGCCTTAAATCTACTTACAATCAACGCGATGGCAGCAGCAGATTCTGTGTTAGTTCCTATGCAATGTGAGTATTTTGCACTCGAAGGTTTAACAGCACTAATGGATACCATTAGCAAATTAGCTGCCGTAGTAAATGATAATTTGAAAATTGAAGGTCTGCTCCGAACCATGTTTGATCCGCGTAACCGCTTATCGAATGAAGTATCGGATCAACTTAAGAAGCACTTTGGCGATAAGGTATATAGAACCGTTATTCCTCGAAATGTACGTTTAGCAGAAGCTCCAAGTCATGGTCGTCCTGCGATGTATTATGACAAACATTCTGCTGGCGCAAAGGCCTATTTAGCATTAGCTGGTGAAATACTTCGTCGCGAAGAAGTACCAGCATAATAGACAAGAGAAGGGAATAACGTAAATGTCTAAACGTGGTTTAGGGATGGGCTTAGATGCCTTATTAGCTACCAGTTCTCTTGCTAGAGAAAAAGAGAAAACAGCATCCAGTAGTCAATCTATTTCAGTTGATGGTGAGTTGGCTGATATTTCAATTACTAACCTCAAGCCTGGTATTTACCAGCCTCGTAAAGATATGTCTTTAGAGGCATTGGAAGATTTATCTGCATCTATTGAATCTCAAGGGATTATTCAACCTATTGTGGTTAGGCATGTTGCCGGACATTCCTATGAAATAATTGCTGGTGAAAGACGTTGGCGGGCTGCTAAGCGTGTCGGCCTTAAACAGGTACCGTGCATCGTAAAAAATGTACCTGATAGTGCTGCAATCGCGATGTCACTCATTGAAAATATTCAGCGAGAAGATCTCAACGCTATAGAGGAAGCACAAGCTTTAGAGCGGTTACAGGACGAATTTGAGTTAACACACCAGCAGGTAGCTGATGTAATAGGTAAATCACGGACAACCGTGACGAACCTACTTAGGCTGAATCAACTCGATGAATCGGTCAAGAATTTGGTTGAGAAAAAACAGCTTGATATGGGCCATGCTAGAGCGTTATTGGTTTTAGATATAGAAAGCCAAGGTGATACGGCTAAAGTGATTGCCGATAAAAAAATGACCGTTCGTCAAGCTGAGCAGTTTGTTAAGAAGTTATTGGCTCCAAAAGTTGAAGGTGAAACGAAAAAAGATACGGAAGCGGCTGATATATCAGAGCGACTAAGTCAGTGTATTGGCTCAACAGTATCTTTAACTCGTGGTTCAAATGGAAAATCTAAGATGACGATTACATTTGATGAACCTCACAAATTAGATCAATTGATTAAATTACTCGAAGACAATCAATAGTCTTCGGCTAATTTTGTTATTTGTTACAATTTTTATTGCTAAAGTTGTAGGTTTGTAAACAAATTTGTTATTTAATGCAGCGTTTTTATTGCAAATATATGTATCAAACGTATAATTTTGGCGATTTTTCCAAGCTCATTGATAAGAGTTTATGTGGGATTGGTATGAAGGTATGAATACATGGTAGCTAGGCTAGTTCAACCAGGACGGATACTTGCAAAGCGTCTGTTATTGATTCAATCTAGCGTGGTTACATTTGTGGCAGCAGGGATGGCTTTGGCCGTAAATGTTGATTGGGGAGTTTCTGCGTTTATAGGTGGCGGCATTTTTGTGCTTGCTAATGCTGTGTTCGCGTTTTTTGCTTTTATGTATAGTGGGGCTCGTGCTGCAAAAGCAGTCACGGCGTCTTTTTATACCGGTGAAGTACTGAAAATCCTCGTTACGGTTGTTCTCTTCTCTGTAGCTTACATGTATATGCAGGTGGAACTTGTTCCCCTGAAGCTAACCTATTTGTTGGCATTAGGTATTAATATCTTTTTGCCAGCGCTATTCATTAACAAAAAAAAATAGGATGAGTTATGGCTGCGCCAGGTGAAGCGCTAACAACGTCTGGATATATTGATCACCATTTGACTAACCTGTCACTTGCTAAGATTTCTGAGCATTTTGATTTAGGTTGGGGAATAACGGAGACCAGTTTCTGGAACGTTAATATCGATAGCCTGTTCTTTTCTGTGCTTACGGGCTTGATATTCCTAGGGATATTTCGTTCGGTAGCAAAGAAAGCAACAGTAGGTGTACCGGGTAAGCTGCAATGTGCGGTAGAAATGGTAATGGAATTTGTCGCAGATAACGTCAAAGAAACATTCCATGGACGCAACCCATTGATAGCTCCGTTAGCACTGACTATCTTTTGTTGGATATTACTAATGAATATCATGGATTTAATTCCAATTGATTTCTTACCGTATCCAGCTCAACATTGGTTAGGTATCCCTTATTTAAAGGTGGTTCCTTCTGCTGATGTTAATATCACGATGGCTATGGCTCTAGGCGTTTTCTTTTTGATGATTTATTACAGCATCAAGGTGAAAGGTCTAGGTGGTTTTGCGAAAGAATTAGCATTACATCCATTTAATCATCCAGTGATGATACCGTTTAACTTACTATTAGAAGTTGTTTCGCTACTCGCTAAACCTCTTTCTCTTGGTATGCGTTTATTCGGTAACATGTTTGCTGGTGAGGTTGTATTCATTCTTATCGCGGCTATGCTTCCGTGGTGGTTACAATGGTTAGGTGCTCTCCCATGGGCAATTTTCCATATTTTGATTATTTTGATTCAAGCGTTTGTATTCATGATGTTAACTATCGTTTATTTATCGATGGCACATGAAGACCCGGATCACTAATTTAATTTTACAAAGCTTTTTTAGGCACATATAAGCCAACAACTATAAATTGGAGATAGTAATGGAAACTTTACTGAGCTTTTCAGCAATCGCCGTAGGTCTGATCGTCGGTCTTGCTTCTCTTGGTACAGCGATTGGTTTCGCAATTCTAGGTGGTAAATTCCTAGAAGGTGCTGCGCGCCAACCAGAGATGGCTCCTATGCTACAAGTTAAGATGTTTATCATCGCGGGTCTACTTGATGCGGTTCCAATGATTGGTATCGTAATAGCACTACTATTCACATTCGCTAACCCATTTGTTAGTCAACTAGGTTAATTAACAGATCAAAGTAAATACTTTGTCGTTGATTAGCATTTTTTCGTTGGTGAACAAAATAGAGGGGTAGCTGTTGTGAATATGAACGCAACTCTGCTAGGTCAAGCAATAGCATTCTTTTTATTCGTGGTTTTCTGCATGAAATATGTATGGCCACCAATTATAGAAGCTATTGAAGAACGTCAGAATAAAATTGCTGATGGTCTATCTGCTGCGGAAAGAGCAGCAAAAGATTTGAATCTAGCTCAAGCCAACGCTTCTGAGCAACTTAAAGAAGCGAAGCGCACAGCAACTGAGGTCATTGATTCAGCGAATAAACGTAAAGCTCAAATTATTGATGAAGCACGCGAGGAAGCTCAGGCAGAACGCCAGAAAATCCTAACGCAAGCGGAAGCAGAAATTGAAGCAGAACGTAATCGCGCGAAAGATGATCTGCGCAAACAAGTTGCTACTCTGGCTTTAGCTGGTGCAGAGAAGATCCTAGAGCGCTCTATTGATAAAGATGCGCACAAAGATATTCTTGATAACATTACTGCGAAACTTTAAAGCGAGGGGTGCACATGTCTCAACTGACAACAATAGCACGCCCTTACGCTAAAGCAGCGTTTGACTTTGCGGTAGAAAAAGGAGCACTTGACCAGTGGGGTCAAATGCTTACTTTTGCAGCCGAAGTTACAAAGAACAAAGATATAGTGGAGCTACTTAGTGGTTCTGTTTCTGCGGATAAACTCACAGAAATATTTCTTGTTGTTTGTGGCGAACAGTTTGATGAGTTTGGCCAAAACCTTATTAAGGTAATGGCTGCGAATGGTCGACTTAAGGCCCTTCCTGAAGTATGTGATGCGTTTTTAGCTCTTAAACAAGAGTATGAGAAAGAAATGGATGTTGATTTAATATCAGCGACAGAACTTTCTGATAAACAACTTACAGATATCAGCAACAAACTTGAACTGCGTTTTGAACGCAAAGTTAACCTGAATTGTAGTGTAGATGAGACCCTACTTGGTGGGGTTGTAATTCGAGCCGGAGACTTAGTCATCGATAACTCAACGCGCGGTCAGTTAGGCCGTTTGAGCGATGCATTGCAGTCTTGATGGGGATTGGAGCATGCAACTTAATTCCACAGAAATAAGCGACCTAATCAAACAACGTATCGAATCTTTCGAAGTTGTAAGTGAAGCTCGTAATGAAGGTACTATCGTATCGGTAAGCGATGGTATTATTCGCATTCACGGTCTAGCAGACGTGATGCAAGGTGAAATGATTGAACTACCGACTGGTCGTTATGCATTAGCACTTAACCTTGAGCGTGACTCGGTTGGTGCGGTTGTCATGGGACCATATGCTGACTTACAAGAAGGCATGAAAGTTACTGGTACTGGTCGTATTCTTGAAGTACCTGTTGGTCCTGAAATGCTTGGTCGTGTGGTAAACACGCTAGGTGAGCCTATAGATGGTAAAGGTCCAATTGATGCGAAATTATCTTCTCCTGTAGAGATAATTGCGCCGGGCGTAATCGACCGTAAATCGGTTGATCAACCTGTACAAACTGGTTATAAGTCCGTTGATGCCATGATCCCTATCGGGCGTGGTCAGCGTGAGCTTATCATCGGTGACCGTCAGACTGGTAAAACAGCGATGGCTATTGATGCGATCATTAACCAAAGAGATTCAAGTATTTACTCTATCTATGTAGCGATTGGTCAGAAAGCATCGACTATTGCTAACGTAGTACGCAAATTGGAAGAGCACGGCGCATTGGCTAACACCATTGTTGTTGTTGCATCGGCTTCTGAATCTGCAGCGCTTCAATATTTGGCGCCTTACGCAGGTTGTGCAATGGGTGAGTACTTCCGTGATCGCGGTGAAGATGCTCTGATTGTTTATGATGATTTATCTAAGCAAGCGGTAGCGTATCGTCAGATCTCTCTACTACTTAAACGTCCACCAGGCCGTGAGGCATTCCCAGGTGATGTATTCTATCTCCACTCCCGTCTACTAGAGCGTGCTGCTCGAGTAAGCGAAGTGTATGTAGAACGTTTCACTAAGGGTGAAGTGAAAGGTAAGACAGGTTCTTTAACTGCGCTTCCTATCATTGAAACTCAAGCAGGTGACGTATCAGCATTCGTACCAACTAACGTAATCTCGATTACAGATGGTCAGATCTTCTTACAAACTGAGCTGTTCAGTGCAGGTGTTCGTCCTGCTGTTGATCCAGGTATCTCAGTATCTCGTGTAGGTGGTGCTGCTCAAACGAAAATTATCAAGAAGCTATCTGGTGGTATCCGTACCGCACTAGCGCAGTATCGTGAACTTGCAGCGTTTGCTCAGTTCTCGTCTGACCTTGATGAAGCAACGAAACGACAACTAGATCATGGTCAAAAAGTAACAGAACTTATGAAGCAGAAACAATATGCTCCTATGTCTGTATTTGATCAGGCTATTGTTATCTTCGCTGCAGAACGTGGATATCTAGAAGACATCGAGTTGAATAAGCTTGCTGATTTCGAAGATGCGCTACTTTCGTTTGCTCGTAGCCAGTTTACCGATTTTGTAAAAGAGATCGATACAACGGGTGCATATAACGATGAGGTCGAAACACAACTTAAAAAGATTGTGGACGATTTCATAGCAACCCAGACCTGGTAATTGATAATGAGTAGGTGGCTCTAGGGTCACCAATATTTTTTATCTAAAGAGAGAGTAATACGATGGCCGGCGCAAAAGAAATTCGTACTAAGATCGGGAGTGTTAAAAGCACTCAAAAGATCACGAAAGCGATGGAAATGGTAGCGGCTTCAAAAATGCGTCGTTCTCAAGACGCAATGGGAGCTTCCCGTCCATATGCTGAAACAATGCGTAAAGTGATCGGTCATTTGGCGAACGGTAATCTAGAGTATAAACATCCATACCTAGAAGAGCGTGAAGCCAAACGTGTTGGTTACATCATTATTTCAACTGACCGCGGCTTGTGTGGTGGCTTGAACATTAACTTGTTCAAAAAAGCCATGTTAGACATGCAAGAGTGGAAAGAGAAAAATGCTGATATTGACTTAGCCATTATCGGTTCAAAAGCAACGGCATTTTTTAACAACAGTGGCGCTAAAGTAGCTGCTCAAGTTTCTGGTCTTGGAGATGATCCAAGCCTAGAGGAATTGATCGGTTCTGTTGGTGTTATGTTGAAGAAGTATGATGAAGGCGAGTTGGATCGCTTATACGTAGTATTTAACAAGTTTGTTAATACTATGGTTCAGGAACCAACGATCGATCAATTATTACCTTTACCTAAATCGGATAGCGAAAGTATGAAGCGCACTCACTCATGGGATTATATCTATGAGCCAGAGCCTAAACCATTACTCGATGCACTATTGATTCGTTATGTCGAATCTCAAGTATATCAAGGTGTGGTTGAGAACCTTGCTTGTGAGCAAGCGGCTCGAATGATTGCGATGAAAGCAGCTACAGACAATGCAAGCGATCTGATAGATGATCTAGAACTTGTGTATAACAAGGCCCGTCAATCGGCTATTACACAAGAACTATCTGAAATCGTATCAGGCGCAGCAGCGGTTTAAGCATAGGTAAAACTAATTAGTTAGAGGATTAACGATGGCTACAGGTAAGATCGTACAGATCATCGGTGCGGTAGTCGACGTAGAGTTCCCACAGGGTGAAGTACCTCGTGTATATGACGCTCTGAATGTTATTGAAGCGAAAGAACGTCTTGTTCTTGAAGTTCAACAACAGCTTGGCGGTGGCGTTATTCGCGCAATCGTGATGGGCAGCTCTGATGGTTTACGTCGTGGATTAGTAGTAGAGAACACTGGCGCTCCAATCACCGTACCAGTAGGTACGAAAACTCTTGGCCGTATCATGAATGTTTTAGGTGATGCGATTGATGAGTGTGGTGATATTGGTGCGGAAGAACACTATGCTATTCACCGTGAAGCACCAAGTTACGAAGAACAGTCCAATGTGTCTGAACTTCTAGAGACTGGCGTGAAAGTTATCGACTTGATTTGCCCATTCGCTAAGGGTGGTAAAATAGGTCTATTTGGTGGTGCAGGTGTTGGTAAGACCGTTAATATGATGGAACTTATCAATAACATCGCACTGCAGCACTCTGGTCTTTCAGTATTTGCGGGTGTCGGTGAACGTACTCGTGAAGGTAACGATTTCTATTTTGAGATGCAGGAAGCAGGCGTTGTTAACGTTGAAAATCCTGAAGAATCTAAAGTAGCAATGGTTTACGGGCAGATGAACGAGCCACCAGGAAACCGTCTACGCGTAGCGCTGACTGGTCTAACGATGGCAGAGCGTTTTCGTGACGAAGGTCGTGACGTTCTATTGTTCATCGATAACATTTATCGCTATACCCTTGCGGGTACAGAGGTTTCGGCTCTACTAGGTCGTATGCCATCTGCGGTAGGTTATCAGCCAACACTAGCTGAAGAAATGGGTGTTTTACAAGAACGTATCACATCAACTAAAGCCGGTTCTATCACGTCTGTACAGGCGGTATATGTACCAGCGGATGACTTGACTGACCCATCTCCAGCAACCACGTTTGCTCACTTAGATGCAACGGTAGTACTTAACCGTAATATCGCAGCTATGGGTCTATACCCAGCAATCGATCCATTGGATTCATCTTCTAGACAGCTTGATCCATTGGTAGTAGGCCAAGAGCATTACGACGTAGCTCGTGGCGTTCAGTCTACTCTTCAGCGCTATAAAGAACTGAAAGATATCATTGCTATTTTGGGTATGGATGAGTTATCTGAAGAAGATAAACTTGTGGTATCACGTGCACGTAAGATAGAGCGTTTCCTAACTCAGCCTTACCACGTAGCGGAAGTATTTACAGGTGACCCTGGTGTCTATGTATCTCTTAAAGAGACTTTACGTGGATTCAAAGGTCTTCTTGGTGGTGAATACGATGACATTCCTGAGCAAGCGTTTATGTACTGCGGTGTAATAGACGATGCTATTGAGAATGCTAAGAAGCTATAAGGCTAAATAGGAGGCTATATGGCAGCAATGACCTTGCACCTAGACGTAGTTAGTGCTGAGAAAGAAATTTTTTCAGGATTGGTTGAAACGTTTCAGGTGACCGGGAGCGAAGGTGAACTTGGTATTTTCCATGGGCACACTCCGCTGCTGACCGCTATTAAGCCTGGTATGGTGCGTATAGTTAAGCAACACGGCCACGAAGAAATTATTTATGTTTCTGGTGGTATAGTTGAAGTTCAGCCTGGTACAGCGACTGTATTGGCTGATACGGCAATTCGTGGTGATGAACTAGATGCAGCGAAGGCTGAAGAAGCTAAACGCCAAGCTGAGGAGAAAATCCAAAATCAGCATGGTGATATGAACTTCGCTCAAGCGGCTAGTGAACTGGCTAAAGCTATTGCTCAGCTTAGAGTTATCGAGCTGACAAAAAATAGACGCTAATCTACTTAGTGTATTGCTAAAAAGGCGGCCTGTTGGTCGCCTTTTTGTTTTTATTACGTCAAATTTAATTAACTCTTTTCGGCTAAGCGGTTAGAATTAAAACTTCAAAAAATAAATAAGGTTATTCCTATGAGCTTCAGCGCGGTGATTCTAGCGGCGGGTAAAGGTACTCGCATGTATTCCAATATACCTAAGGTGTTACATACCTTAGCCGGAAAGCCGATGGTTAAGCATGTTATCGATACCTGCAATGATTTGGGTGCGCAAAATATCCATCTTGTTTATGGTCACGGTGGTGATCTTATGCGACAAGCTTTATCTGCGGAGTCGGTGAATTGGGTGCTCCAAGCTGAACAATTAGGAACTGGACACGCGGTTGATCAAGCATCAGACAAATTTGATGATAATGAAAAAGTATTAGTGTTATATGGGGATGTTCCTCTTATATCACCGGAAACTATTGAAAGTCTGCTAGATGCTCAGCCTGCTGGTGGCGTTGCTTTGTTAACCGTTGTTTTAGATGACCCAGACGGATATGGACGCATTGAGCGTAAAAATGATGCTGTTATTGCAATTGTTGAGCAAAAAGATGCGACGGAGGAGCAAAAACGGATCAAGGAAATAAATACCGGAGTAATGGTCGCCACTGGTGGTGATCTGAAACGATGGTTGTCAGGACTTAATAACCAAAATGCTCAGGGTGAGTATTACCTTACGGACATTATTGCCGCCGCTCACGAAGAGGGCCGATCAATAGAAGCCGTTCACCCTTCATGCGCAGTTGAAGTTGAAGGGGTAAATAATCGTGTTCAACTTGCTCGTATTGAGCGTGCTTACCAACTAATGCAAGCTGAAAAATTACTCGAGCAAGGCGTGATGCTTCTTGACCCATCCCGCTTTGATCTGCGCGGTAAGCTTCAATGTGGTATCGATGTGCAGATTGATGTTAATGTTATTATCGAAGGCAGCGTAAGCCTAGGTAATAATGTCATTATTGGTGCTGGTTGTGTTCTGAAGGATTGTGAGATCGATGACAACACCCTTATACGCCCTTATAGCGTGATAGATGATGCGACAGTAGGAGAAGCTTGTACTGTCGGTCCATTTACTCGTCTTCGCCCAGGAACAGAGCTAAAAAACAATGCTCACGTAGGAAACTTTGTCGAAGTTAAAAATGGCGTGATAGGTGAGGGGTCTAAAGCAAACCACCTTACTTATATTGGAGATACTGTCATTGGTCAGCGTTCAAATATTGGTGCTGGAACGATTACTTGTAATTATGATGGTGTGAATAAGTTTAAGACGATTATCGGTGATGATGTTTTTGTCGGCTCTGACACACAGTTAATAGCGCCTATAACGGTTGGAAATGGGGCGACTATTGGTGCTGGCACAACTGTCACGAGGGACATATCTGAAGGTGAGCTAGTGATCACTCGTGCGAAAGAGCGCAGAATTGAAGACTGGCTGCGTCCTGTTAAAGAAAAAATAAAGATATCTGTAATTAAGAATGAAACTATTATTCTTAATAGAAAGTGTCCCTATTTAGAGAAGGTCGCAGCACGGATGCTGCGACTAATACTTACAAAAAGGTATTCAGTATACTTTCCACAATAAACCCTCTACCCAATATTCACTCTCTAAGATAAAAAGAACTTATACGCCGCATTATCTGATTCATCCTTGTAGGGATAATCCAGTTCATGAAGATGGGCGGTAAAGCGTGGTAAGTCTGATTCTTCTAGCTCGAACCCGCAGAGCACACGACCATAATCAGCACCTTGATTTCGGTAGTTGAACATACTGATGTTCCAATGAGTACCAAGCGTACTCAAGAACTTCAATAAGGCGCCTGGGTATTCAGGAAATTCAAAGCTGAACAATTTCTCTGTAAGTGTCTTCGATGGCTTACCACCAATCATATATCGAATATGTAGCTTCGCCATTTCATTATCAGAGAGATCGATAACAGGATACCCACCTTCTTTAAGATCATGAATAATACTTTCAAGTTCTTCCTGACCATTTTGCAGGCGTACACCTACGAATATATTGGCTAAACTGGCATCGTTGTACCGATAGTTAAACTCGGTGACGGCTCTCCCACCAATAATCTGACAGAACGTAAAGAATGCGCCTGGTACTTCTGGAATGGTCACGGCTAATAGGCCTTCACGTTTTTCACCAAGCTCACATCTTTCTGATACATAACGTAAACCGTGAAAGTTGGTATTTGCTCCAGATAAAACAGTAGCCAGTTTTTTATCTTTGAGGCCCTGTTGTTCTACAAATTTTTTCAATCCTGCTAAAGCAAGAGCACCTGAAGGTTCAGCAATCGCACGAGTATCTTCAAAGATATCTTTTACAGCAGCACATATTTCATCGCTAGATACCGCAATATGCCCATCAAGATACTTGTTACAGAGCCTAAATGTTTCATCACCAATACGCTTAACGGCAACGCCATCGGCAAACATATTTATTTGGTCGAGAACAACAGGTTCACCAGCATCTAATGCGGCTTTTAGGCAAGATGACTCTTCTGGCTCAACGGCAATAACCTTAATCTCGGGCATTAGCTGTTTAACGAGTACGGCGATACCTGCAGCGAGACCGCCACCACCAACAGGAACAAATATATAATCCAAATGACCATTTTGTTGTAGCATTTCCATACCGATGGTTCCTTGGCCTGCAATCACCAATGGGTGATCAAAAGGAGGAACAAAAGTATAGTTATTAAGCTCTGCCAATCTTTCGGCTTCTGCTTTTGCTTCATCAAAATTACTGCCATGAAGCACAACGTTACCACCAAAGCTTTTAACGGCTTCAACCTTGATATCTGGCGTTGTTATCGGCATTACAATGATGGCTTTAACGTCTAATTTTTTGCCAGAGAGTGCAATACCTTGAGCGTGATTACCTGCCGAGGCAGCAATGACACCTGCTTGTTTCTGCGCGTCCGATAGGCTTGAAACCATATTGTACGCACCGCGTAATTTAAACGAGTGTACGGGTTGCCTATCTTCTCGTTTTATTTGTACCTGGTTTCCAATACGCTCAGAGATTCTAGGCATGTCTTGCAATAGAGTGACGGTTGCTACGTCATAAACTGGGGCTCTAAGGATGTGGCGCAGATATTCTGCGCCACTCTTAGGCAGTGTCCCTAACGGATTTTCTGCCATTAAATTTAACCTTCCAACATGGATTTATCACGCACAGCACCTTTATCCGCGCTGGTCGCTAGCATGGCATAGGCTTTGAGTGCCAAAGAAACTTTACGTTGGCGATTTGCAGGTTTCCAACCTAATTTTTCTTGCTCTGCTCTACGACTGACAAGTTCATCTTCAGTTACGTCTAAGGTGATCGAACGAGCGGGTATATCTATTGTGATGGTATCGCCTTGATTAACAAGACCGATAATTCCGCCCTGAGCGGCTTCTGGAGAAGCGTGGCCAATAGATAGTCCAGATGTACCACCAGAGAAGCGACCGTCAGTGAGAAGGGCACACTCTTTGCCTAAGCCCATTGATTTGAGGTAAGTCGTTGGATAAAGCATCTCTTGCATACCCGGACCACCTTTAGGACCTTCGTAACGAATGACAACCACATCACCCGCTTTCACTTTTCCACCAAGGATGCCCTCTACGGCATCTTCTTGGCTTTCAAATACTACCGCTGGACCTTGGAATTTGTGATTTTCTTCATCGACGCCAGCCGTTTTGACGATACAGCCATCGATAGCGATATTGCCTCTAAGTACAGCCAAACCGCCTTCCTGGCTAAAGGCGTTTTCTTTCGTACGGATACAGCCGTCTTCACGGTCGTTGTCTAGTGTGTCCCAACGACAATTTTGTGAAAATGCCTCGGTTGTACGAATACCAGCTGGACCAGCACGGAAGAACTCTTTCACCTCTTCTGATTCGGTTTGCATGATGTCGTACTGCGCTAATTGTTCTTTCATTGTCAGGCCAAGAACAGTATTAGTCTGATTGTTGATTAGCCCTGCACGATCAAGTTCACCAAGTATGGCCATAACACCACCTGCGCGGTGCACATCCTCCATATGATACTTTGGAGTAGAAGGCGCAACCTTACAAATATGTGGAACTCGGAGTGACATACGATCAATGTCATCCATATCAAAGGCTATTTCACCTTCTTGCGCAGAGGCTAGTAAGTGTAGAACCGTGTTTGTTGAACCACCCATCGCGATATCAAGCGCCATCGCATTTTCAAATGCTTCTTTGCAGGCGATATTGCGAGGCAATGCAGAGTCATCACCTTGCTCATAGTAGCGCTTAGTCAGTTCGACTACTCGGCGTCCTGCGCTTAGGAATAACTCTTTACGATCAGCATGAGTCGCGAGTAAAGAGCCATTGCCTGGTTGACTTAAGCCAAGAGCTTCAGTTAAACAGTTCATGGAGTTTGCTGTGAACATACCAGAACATGAACCACAAGTCGGGCAGGCGCTGCGCTCAATTTGCTCACTTTGTTCATCGGATACGGATGGATCCGCACCTTGAATCATGGCATCAACAAGATCGAGTTTGATTATTTGATCAGAAAGCTTGGTTTTTCCTGCTTCCATTGGACCGCCTGATACAAAAATAACAGGGATGTTTAGGCGCAATGCCGCCATCATCATTCCTGGAGTAATTTTGTCACAGTTAGAAATACAAACCATCGCATCGGCACAGTGAGCATTTACCATGTATTCAACAGAATCTGCAATAAGCTCGCGAGAAGGCAGAGAGTAAAGCATTCCGCCGTGACCCATGGCAATACCATCATCAACGGCAATGGTATTGAATTCTTTTGCAATGCCACCAGCCGATTCGATTTCTCTTGCGACAAGTTGCCCCATGTCCTTTAAGTGAACATGACCCGGTACAAATTGTGTGAATGAGTTTACGACCGCGATAATTGGCTTACCGAAATCTTCATCTTTAACGCCTGTAGCACGCCATAAAGCGCGAGCGCCAGCCATGTTGCGTCCATGTGTTGTCGTGGCGCTGCGATATTTATTAGGAGTAGACATTTTACTTAAATTCCTTCTTTTACTTGTCTGAACTAACAGAGTTTTCGGGATAGACAAAATCTAACCAACCCCATTTGTCTTCTGTTGTACCGTTGAATAATCCAAAGAATGTGGATTGAATTTTTTCTGTAATAGGGCCGCGTTTGCCTTCACCGACGGTAATCTGGTCAACGCTTCTTACTGGTACTATCTCAGCGGCGGTACCGGTCATAAATATTTCGTCTGCAAGGTATAACGCTTCGCGAGCAATATTTTCTTCTCTGACTTCATAACCAAGTTCTTTGGCTAAAATCATGATTGAGTCGCGAGTAATTCCGGGCAGGATAGCGCTAGTGGCTGGAGGAGTATGTAAAACACCATTTTTTAATAATGAAGATGTTTTCTCCTGCACCTTCAGAAAGGTATCCATCAACACTTAAGGCGATACCTTCAGCATAACCATGACGGCGAGCTTCTCCCCCAACAAGTAAAGACGAAAGGTAGTTACCGCCAGCTTTAGCTGCCGTTGGAATAGTATTGGGTGCCGCACGATTCCAACTTGAAATCATTGCATCGACACCGTTAGCCAATGCTTCTTCTCCCAAATAGGAACCCCATGGGAAAGCAGCAATAATAAGATCCATTTCCGTGTCAGTTGGTGGACAAACACCTAAGCCAACGTTGCCAATAAAACCTAGCGGACGAATGTAAGCAGAGTCTAGCTTGTTGTCTCTTAAGGTTTCACGGCATGCTTCCATCAACTCATCAACAGAGTATTTAATAGGAAACCGATATATTTTTGCAGAATCTTTTAGGCGTTGCATGTGCTCTTTGTGGCGAAAAACAATCGGCCCTTCAGGTGTGTTGTAACAACGAATACCTTCAAATACTGAGGTGCCATAGTGCATAGCATGCGTAAGAACATGGACTTTAGCTTCGCCCCAAGGAACCATTTCACCATTAAACCAAATATAATCAGCAGTGTTTGTTGCCATCTTAGAATCCTTCCTTAAATTTTATAAGCACTGAGCATTTCGTCTTTTTTCAGTCTAGAGGTATGTACATTAGTGACATCCCATAGTTTCTCGACTTGGTTTGTGATCAAGGTAATAGGACGATCACTGTCAACGACAAGTTCTATTTGAGCAACTTTACTCTCATGATTTTGTGTCGCAAGTATTTGCTTGATGGTAAAACCTCGGTGTCTTACCACTCTAAGTATACGTTCAACCAAAACAGGCTTATCGTTGGCTTCTATTTTTAATAGGTATCTATCCATTAGGTATTCTCCAACATATCTTGATTTGCCGCGCCCGGTGGAACAAGCGGCCATACGTTTTCATCTTCATCGATAAGAACATGAAGTAGATAAGCGGTTTCACTTTCTAGCATTTCTTTTAGGGCCGGCTCTACTTCTGCTTTCGTTGTAATGGTTTTACCTGGGATACCAAATGCAGCCGCGAGTGCTTGGAAATCTGGGTTATCATCCAGAATGGTTTCACTGTGGCGACCATCAAAAAAGAGTGATTGCCATTGACGAACCATACCCAAACGATGGTTGTTAAGTAAAACCATTTTGACGGCTACTTGCTTTCTTTTTATCGTGCCTAACTCTTGAATATTCATCATAAAAGAGCCATCACCAGTGATCAATATAGATTGATCATCAGGTCGAGCAATCTTTGCTCCAATGGCAGCCGGAAGGCCAAAGCCCATAGTGCCAAGACCAGCAGAGGTTATATAGTTTTCTGGTTTACGTGGTTGTATATGTTGCGCCGCCCACATCTGATGTTGGCCAACATCGGTAGACACGATAGAGCTGTCAGGCATTGAGTCTGAAAGTTGCTTTAATAGTAAAGGCGCATAGATAAGCTCACCGGGATGATCGTAGCGCCATTTGAATTCTTTTCTTAGACTAGATGTCTGTTCAAGCCATGGAGAAATATCTTGTTCAAGTGTAAGTTGTGGAAGAATTACGTTGATATCACCTTGCAGTGATGCATTTGAACGACGCAGCTTGTTAAATTCTGCTGCATCAATATCGATATGGATGACTCTCGCATCTGGGGCAAACGAATCTAATCGGCCCGTCACTCTATCGTCGAAACGGGCACCAACCACGATTAATAGATCGGACTCTTGAACGATTAGATTGGCTGCTTTCGTTCCGTGCATTCCAACCATTCCTAGGTAATTAGGATCGTGACGTTCTACGCTACCCAAGCCTTTTAAGGTACTCACGGTCGGTATTGGATTGTTAATAAGAAATTGTCGCACCGTATCCGTTGCTTTAGCTATTTGAACGCCCCCACCGATGTAAAGAACCGGTTTATCTGCTTTATTGAGTAAGCTTTGGGCTTTTTCTAATGCTTTGGGATCAGCTACTGGAATTGCGGGTGGTTCGATAAATGGAAGAAGATGAGTCGGAGCTTCAGCTAACTGGACATCTTTAGCAATGTCGACCACAACCGGCCCAGGCCTACCTGATTTTGCTACCTCAAAGGCCTCAGCTAACGTTGGCGCTAAGTCATCTATGTCGGTAACTAAGTAACTGTGTTTGGAGCAAGCTAGAGATATACCAATAACGTCTATTTCTTGGAATGCATCTGTACCAATGAGTGGGCTAGCAACTTGACCAGTAATGGCAACGAGTGGCACAGAATCTAAAAGTGCATCCGCTAAGCCTGTCACGAGGTTTGTCGCTCCGGGGCCAGATGTGGCGAGGCAGACAGCAACATCTTGAGTTGCTCGTGCCATACCAATGGCCGCCATTGCAGCACCTTGTTCATGCCTGCAAAGTACATGCTCAACGCCACCATCGTAAAGGGCATCATAAATTGGCATGATGGCGCCACCTGGATATCCAAATACTGTTGTTATACCCTGCTGTTTAAGGGCTGCTACTACCAAGTCGGATCCGTTCATTAATGCCTCCAGCTTGTTTGCGTTGTCTCAACGCTAATTAATTCTGCTACATACAGTGCTCCTATACTTCCGGTTCTGCTAAATGTAAGCCAAAGTTTGTGTATTGAAT
>LLEJ01000036.1_pt1 | contig 16919 bp, 16 predicted proteins | sample 595831 | NCBI WGS metagenome assembly LLEJ01 (sample SAMN02919310, study PRJNA255460) | bioreactor metagenome | biome: chemostat; feature: culture 2011_10.1; material: sediment; isolation source: day101 10degC chemostat 2011 inoculated with Wadden Sea sediment taken from... | place: Germany: Bremen... | reverse complement strand
CCTTTTGTGCGGTCTTTGGCAAAAATTCTGGTGGTTGCCCTTGGCACTGCTGTCTTTTTAATAAAGTCAGTGTTAACTCATGGCGTATTTCTTTATAGCTTTCATCATCAAACAGATTGGTTGTCTCTTCTGGATCTGCGGTTAAGTCATAGAGTTCACCGTGATCGTCGGCGTAAATAACCAACTTATGTTTTTTAGTCCGTAACATTGTTCCAGGACCCCATTGTGTTGGATCATGGGGTGCCTTGATTGCAAGACCAGAGATCGGTGCTTTTGGCTGTACCGCATATATACCGCCTTCTGCTAATACGCTCTCTCTTTCTATGTAGTCCTCTGATATCAGGCTTTGCCCTCGACAATAAGATGGTGTGTCTATCCCAAGGATGGACAATACCGTCGGCATAATATCAATAGATTCGACTAGATGAGAATTGGAACCAGTAGAAAGGTGACCACTAGGATCATACATAATAAGCGGTATACGAGTTAGGCAATCATAGAACATAAGTCCTTTATGAGTGACACCGAAGTCTCCTAAGAACTCGCCATGATCACTCCAGAAAACAATAACGGTATTATCTAATTGGTCAAGTTGCTCGAGTTTGTCAATTATCCTACCTACCTGATCATCAACATACCTTATTTGACCACAATACATCGCCATGGCCTCTTTCATCTCTTGCTCTGTTGCCTGCAAAGACTCGCTGTGTATTCGCCAGTTTGTCAGCCTTACTGGCTCCTTGTTGTCCACTGACGTTCTAAAGCTCTTAGGTAGCTCAAATTGCTCCGCAGAGAAGAGCGAATCGTACGGTGCTGGCGCAGCAAAATAGGGATGAGGATCTTGTAGATTAATGGTGGCAAAGTAAGGTTTATTCTCGGTGACATTACGTTCAATAAAACTGAGGCAATTGGTCGTAAGTCGTTCAGTCAAATTGTATTTTGATTCTGCCGTAAGTGAACCACTATCCCAACTTTTTTTGTAACCAGGATGATCGTCCATGTTGCCGATGCAAATATCTTCACCTTCATCGTACATCACACCGATGGCGTCCGGCTCAATGATATGGTCTTTGCCAAACAGGCCCAAGTTATAGCCATTTCGCTTTAACTCTGAGAGCATATTGGGATAATCTGGTGACATCGTACCGACATAATTTCGAATTTGGTGCTCAATTGGGTACTGACCAGTAATAAATGAGGTTCTTGATGGCCCACACATTGGGCTAATGGTGAATGCGTTAGGGAAATAGGTCCCCTTCTCAGCCAATCGGTTAAGATTTCGAGTCTCTATAAACGGATGACCCGCAGGCGTCATATAATCTGCCCGCATTTGGTCTGGATTAATAATAATTATGTTATACGGTGATTTTGACAAAATACATTCCTTTTATTACTCCAGACATCTTTGACACTATAAAGATGCTTACACTTTAAATAATACTGGTTGCATAGGTAATATATTTTAAAGCACCAAATAAAATCTTGATTGCATTTAATAAAAAGAGATTCACTTTATATTTAAACTCAAACCTAAGTTTTTCTTTTTTAGTTAAACGTACATCACCATAAGCTATATAAAGAAAACCATGATTTGAATTTTGTGTCTATTGTTATTATTGCATACGGATATGCTCAATCTGGATAGGTAACAAAGTTTTTCACAATGCGAAGAAGCTCACATCATATTCAATCGTTCGTACTATAATGTCTATATTTACAATGCTATGTCGAAACTAAATGATCTTAAGTTATTGAGGATATTCGTGGTTACTTTTCAGAAGAAAAGTGTCACTGGAGCCTCTGAAGTACTCCACTTATCACAGTCAAGTGTTACTCGAGCGATACAATCTCTTGAAGATTATCTGGGCTTATCCCTTTTTACTCGCACAACCAATGGCTTAGTGCCAACAGAATTCTCTTGCCGGTTTTATCAGCGAGCCATTTTGATTCTGGATGAGATTGAACATATACATCATGATGTACATAATCTTTCTCATGAGAAAAGAGTTATTTTAAATATTGGACTAGGCATCGATTGCTATCCCATTTTTCAATCGGGTTTACATCGTTTCTTAGAAAAAGAAGAAGACTATAATTTAAATATCAATATAGCGAGTGCTCGAGGATTAGTGGGCAATAGTGAAACCAAAAATTTAGATCTAATTATTGCTGATTCTACTATTATATCAGGATGCTCATGGCTTAAAACATTAAGAACGTTCGAGTCCAAAAAATATATTATTGTTCGAGAAGGACACCCAGTACTCAAGCTTGCATTAGATAAACAGTTTTCCGCGTTAAAACCCTATCCATATTATACTTATCACCTATTAGAAGATTCACACGGGTCCAAAATACCAAAGCCGCCATTAATCAGAATGAATGATTACATGTTCTTGCTTGATAGAATAGAACAGACGGATGGCTATATGTATGTAAATGAATCGACGCTTAGTCTCATAGAACGCTTTAAAGTCAAAGTCGTTGCAGAAACCAACTTTGATGCGATGCAATACTCCATTGCATATGAAAACATTGAGAGAATTGAAGCTTTATTACCTTATTTGCAACCGTCTTAAATTGATCAAAAGAGAGCGATAAGGATAATGAGTTAAAACTCGAATACAAAGAGTACAAAAATATGTTTATTGGTGAGGTTTCAAAAAAAACCGGACTATCCATAAAAGCGATCAGATTTTACGAAGAGAAAGGACTTATTCGGTCTCCATTGCGACAAGGCCGTTACCGTGTCTACACAAACACAGATATTGAGATTCTCAGTCTAATTTCTGAGGCTAAAAAACTGGGTGTTACATTAGCGAGATTAAAAAATGTGATTGTTTACCATGAAGGGGTAATCGACTGGGCTCGAATCAACCAATTTCTTATAGAAGTTAAAAATGAACTGCAAGCAGAGATGCTGGCTATCTCTTATAAGGTAAAAAAAGTGGAGAAATGCATCGATGCGATGAATTTTTCTTCTAATACGCTTGACTCTTCCCTTAAGGGGAGAGAATAAAATATTCGTCACTACTTAAATAAGGAAGTAATGATGAAAAACATTTTATTATTGAACGGCAACCCAAAAGAAGTCAGTTTTGCCAAACAGTTGAGTGATACCTATGAAGACGAAGCGAGTAAAAAGTATCAGGTGTCTCGCTTTAATCTTTCAGAGATGAATTTTAATCCAAGCCTAGAGAATGGTTATGACGAGATACAACAATTGGAACCGGGTCTAATTGAGTTTCAACAATCCGTTCTATTAGCAGACCATATTGTTATCGTTGCGCCGGTTTGGTGGGGGGGATTACCCGCAAAACTGAAAGGCCTATTCGACCGCACGTTTTTGCCGGGATTTGCTTTTAAATTTGAAGATGACAACCCAGAACCCGTGCAGCTACTAAAAGGTAAAACCTCAAGGCTCATCTTAACGATGGACGCACCGGCTGACTATGCAACAGAACAAGCACAGCCCATTATGCAACAATTAGATCAGTTTACGCTTCAATTTAGTGGGGTTAGCAAGGCCGAACATAACTTATTTGGCTCAGTTATCTTGTCAGACCAGGAGCAACAAAATAATTGGCTTCAAACCGTTAAAGATGTGGCTGCAATAGGTAGATAATGACTAAAAGAGCAGCGGATCAATTCGATGCTCTTTTATACTAATTACACCCTATAACTTATATTAATATTAATTCCCGTGGCTAAGTAACCTCGGATAATCGGTATAACCTTGAGCCCCTTGGCTATAAAACCGAGTAGTGTCAGGGCTAGCTAACGCCAGATTATGTTGATAGCGCTCTACAAGATCTGGATTGGCAATAAACGGCATACCAAACGCCACACCATTCGCCATACCCGTCTGCAACACTTGCTCCGCGCTCGTTTTGTTGTAGCCTCCATTAACGATCAGGTAACCCGTGTACTGTTCTCTTAACTCCGGAGTTAAGTAATCCAAGGTTTTCCTTCCAGTATCAGGTACCGGCTTTGGTTCCAAAAGATGCAAGTAAGCTAATCCAAACCGATCGAGTTTCTGTACCGCTTGAGTAAACGTTTCTCTATACTGGCTATCTGATATTCCCCACACGTTGTTGGTGGGAGAAAGCCTGATTCCAACTTTGTCTGGTCCAATTTCATTACAGACCGCCGTGACAACGTCCATCATGAATCTCAACCTATTTTCGATACTTCCACCATAGATATCATGGCGCTGGTTACTGCTGTCCCGTGTAAACGGATCGATAAGAAAGCCATTGGCAGCATGAATTTCTACCCCGTCTAAACCTGCATCGATCGCGCGTCTTGCTGCATTTTTGAAATTTTCAACCTGTACTGAGATCTCATCAATGGACAATGAGCGAGGCTTAACGAATTGTCGGTCCCGCCCTTTCGGTGTGGGTAGTTGCCCTGTTAGCTGCACTGCTGAAGAAGATACGGGCGTTTCACCGTCGATAAAATCTGGATGGACTGCCCCTCCCATATGCCAGAGCTGAACAAAGATGGTACCTGAAGCCTGATGAACGGCATCGGCTATTTGTTTCCAACCATGTTGCTGTTCATCATTAAACAACCCAGGTGAATTAAGCCACCCTCGCCCATCCTTACTGACGGCGGTTGCTTCGGCAATAATCAATCCAGCACTGGCTCGTTGGCGATAATATTCGGCCATAAGTTCACCTGGGACACCCGTTTCATTCGCTCTTCCCCGTGTCAGTGGTGCCATAACCATACGATTTTTTAAGGTTTTTTTACCCAGCAATACAGGCTTAAAAAGTGATGTCATTTCTATTCTCCTACGCAACAAAACACAATAATTAAAACCGGCAGAAGATATCCTCTGCCTTGTAGACTTAACCACCAAACTCAGTTTTATAGAGCGAGCCGATGGTAGGTTCTTCATAGATTCGAGCTTGATACGCTTCAATGTTTGGGTATCGACTCGAAAGCGATGTTTTCAAGGCTCCTTGCCAATGCACTGTCACCATTAGATAAAGATCGGCCAAGCTTAGTCTCTCCCCTGCGATATAGTTGTGTTTGCCAAGCTGTGCGTCGATAAGGGAATACACTTTATGCAGCTCTGCCTCGGATAATTCACGAACACGATCGGCATCGTTAGAATAACGCTCCGGAAAAAATAGACGGCTCCAATGAGGATGCACCGTAGCGTAAAGAAGCTGAAACCATTTTAGTGCCTCGGCATACGCCAACGTATCGCTCTTAGGCATTAATTGTGCGTCAGGAAACTGGCTTGATAGATATAACAAAATTGCCGCCCCCTCAGTTAAGACATAATCTTCAGAGTTCTGGGCAATAACTAATGCAGGAACCTTGCTTAGTGGACTGATAGCAATGTATTCATCTTGAAAATGCTCGCCATTGGCCAAGTCCATAACTTGGGTTTCAAATGGTGTGCCAGTTAGTGTTAATGCGGCTTTGACGGCCAATGAGCATGTTCCAGCTCCGTGATATAACTTATACATAGTCGTTTCCTAATTTCATTAATGAGTGGCTGAGTTCGACAAGAAGTGTAAGACGAATTAGACTGCTAATAAATTCGCAATAAATGCAAATCAGCCGTGCATAAACGCACATAGGTAGATCACTATGAATGATTGGGATGATATTCGTTACTTCCTCTCTGTTTCACGAGAGGGTAGTGTCTCCGGAGCCGCCAAGGTATTGGGGGTTAATCACTCTACCGTTTCTCGACGAATTAAAGGGTTTGAAGAAAGGCATGGCGTGCTTCTCTTCAACCGTCTGCGAGACGGTTACGAAATGACAGAATCAGCTGACGCTATTTTCGAACAAGCACAAAACATAGAATCGCAAAGCGAACAGATTTCTCGAACTCTATTTGGTCAAGACGCGAGGTTAGAAGGGCCGATTAATCTGACCATGCCACATGACATTTTTGAGTATTGTCTCGCACCTGAGTTGGCACAATTTAATAAAAAACATCCGGGTATCGAAATAAATCTGATGGTAACCAAAGGGGTTCGAAATCTTGCAAGCCGAGAGGCGGATCTTGCCATTCGTCTGACACCATCCCCACCCGACTACTTAATAGGCAGACAAGTGTCTGGTTTACAGCACGGGGTATATGTTGCGAGCCATATTGATTTAACTCAACCTGTTGGGATAATAATATGGAGCGGAGAAACCGAGCTACCAGAATGGGCAAACCAGTATTTCCCCAATGCCTACATTTCACTTAAGGTTGATGATTTATCGAGTATGTATGCAAGCGTCAAAGCAGGATTTGGCGTTGCACGTATGCCGTGTTACATGCCGGATAGCATCCATGACACTCAGGTAGTAAAACTCAATATCCCAATACCTCGTTCAGATTGGTCGGTATGGGTACTTAGCCATATTGATCTAAGAAAAACAGCACGAATCAAAAAGTGCCGTGACTTTTTGATCGCAGCGATAAACAAAAAGAGAGCACTATTTGAAGGTGTCACGTCACTAGAGAAACAGTGATTGCACTAATGACATAAGCTTTAGTTAAACATCTAACTTACTTGTGAGTATTTTGAATCCTGCGGCCCCAAAAAATAGCGCAAACAGAGACTCAAATACTCTACGAGTTTTAGTATAAAGGTGCCGAATACGAATATTAGAAAACATAAGCGCATAACCGACAAATATAGATGCGTTGACCATCGCAACAACACCAATCACCTTGGCCAAACTATCTGAATTTGAGCCAGCAGGGATAACGATGGAATAGAGAGATCCAAAAAAAAGTATCGGTTTAGGGTTGGTCAAATGAATTAAGAGGCCACGCGAGTATGTTGCAAACAAACCTAACTTGATATCGTTCGACATACTTGCTGACTTTACCTGACACGCGGATACAAACGATTTGTATGCTAAATATAAGAGATAACATGCCCCTAGATACTTAACTGTTTCTAACAGCCAAACGTTAGAATACATCAGTGTCCCTAGGCCAAACGCACCACAAATGGACCAAAAAAGCGACCCTGTGAACACACCTAACGCCAACATAACGCCATAAATCCGGCCTTGATTCATAGATCTATTAGCAATGGCCAATGTCGCTGGTCCCGGGCTAGCAACGGCTAGAAAAGCCGCCATAACAACCAACAAATAGTTTATATCTTCCATAATCTGGCTATTCCCTTAAACTTGAATCCATTCGATCAGGTTGTTCATGACAACTATTATTTTCTACCTCATCCCATACAACCCTAGAATGGCTTAATACGGTGCTGGGTAGGTTTTCAAAACACCATCAATACTCGTCAATATTTCTTGATTTAATGGCTTAGAAAAAGCACTAATATTCTCTTTAAGCTGAACCATAGATGTCGCGCCAATAATTGTAGAAGTGACACCATCTACTTGGTTACACCATGCTAATGCCAGCTGACTAGGCGTAAAATCGTGTGCATCAGCAATCTCCATATACCCTTTGATCGCGCTGCTCGCGATTGGCGTATCGCGGAAAATTCCATTGCGTTGCATATATGTCCAACGACTGCCTTCTGGACGCTTTCCGTCTAAATACTTTCCACTAAGCATGCCACTCGCGAGCGGAGACCATGGTAAATAAGCAATGTCCTCGTGAACGCAATTTTCGATTAAATAAGGCCAGTCTTTAGCATGCAACAGGTTGAACTCATTTTGGATAGCAACCATACGTGGGAGGTCATACTTTTCACTCAGTTTTAGGTAGGTATTGATCCCCCATGGCGTATCGTCCGATAACCCACAGTGGCGTATTTTCCCCGCTTTCACACACTTAGCTAACCCATGCAAAATATCGAGCATTTGCGCTTCTTGTTGCCTGGCGTCAAATTCACTAAAAGAAATTTTATTCGGCAGGTGTTTACCAAAATGAGGCGAAGTACGATTCGGCCAATGCAACTGATAAAGGTCGATGTAGTCGGTTTGCAATCGTTGGAGAGAGGCATCTACAGCCGCAACAACCGCATCACCAGTGATAGGTCCACCTTCTCTCACCCATGGCATGCCTGGACCCGCGATCTTAGTTGCGATAATAAGTTCTTTTCGACGATGCGGGTTTTCAGCAAGCCAGTTGCCAATAATGGTCTCTGTTTTTCCGTAGGTGTCTGGTGAAGGAGGAACGGCATACATTTCAGCCGTGTCGATAAAGTTTATTCCCTGACTTATCGCATACTCTATCTGCTGATTTGCATCTTGTTGATTGTTCTGCAGACCCCACGTCATACTGCCTAAACATACACGTGACACCAAAATATCACTGCTACCGAGTTTAGAAAATTCCATTTACACCGTTCCTTTACTTTTCATTTAGCAAATATTATTGACAATATTTCATATTAAACTCGTTTTGTCTTTAGTTGATAGCCAACTTATTCAAGTTCCACAATCAATTCTCTGTTTCTTCACGCATCAATTCTGCCATTTCACTGAGAGACTGTTCGATATAAATCACCATTTTATCCAAATTTTCCTGCATTTGAGTTCGACTCGTCATGTTGAAGCATATGCCATCGTTTTTGGTAAAATATCTGATCCCGTAACCATCATCGACAATAGGCCCATACCCCGCGAGGTCAACACCATATTCGGACGTTGTACTTGTGCAAACGACACTATGGGTTAAAGCCTGATAGCCCGTATCTGTGAACAATGTTGGTAGAGTATTCAGACCGATAGAACGGCCGGCTATTTTATACCGATACTTTAACGCAAGAAGATGAGTGTATACCCCATTACCAACCCTACACTCATGGGCTCGTGCAATGTGCTTCTGTAGCGCTTGTCTCAGTAAATGTTGTTTTTCTTTCACACTGCTTTTTGAGGAATCTACATTCCGAATAAATGCCATCGACTCGGGAGTGACGGTGTACAAAACATCGATACGACCATCAAGGAATGTTCGAGTCATAACGGCCTCATAGGCGCTGTAACATTTTCCATACAGCTTATATTCTGCCAACTGTAACGCCAACTGAACAAACGCATCTGGACTGACACCAAATTGTTTTATCTGATTTTTACCAAAAAAAGAAAAATTCAGCACCCTCGTTTGAGTATTGGCCGTATGCTGAATAAATCGGTTGCCTGCGTCTTGTACCGTGCGACACAATGCATCATTGAGCTCAAATCTAATGTCTTCGACTTCCGATGAGATCGCACTATTTTTTATTTCCTCACGATCCCTTTCGTCAAAAACAACCGCATCAATCGTGTCATATATATGCGCAATCAATCGAAGCATAACCGAACCATCCACCCCAGTATGCTCGAAGTTTATTCCAGTTTTCCCGTTTGCAAACACGATAAATTGTACCGACTTATCAAAATAACGATTGCTGCCCGTTCCGTGCAACAATTGTTTTGAGATTTCGGTTATGACTTCAGGCTTATTTTCATCTAAACACAACGCAAAAACCGCTTCCTCAATAACGATCATGGCCTCTTTATTGCTCGAAGAATTATCGAGCAATTCTGCTCTACGGTTTGCCCAGACATCGCGCGGCATTGTGGTTAGCAAACCTATATTTTGCCCTTTATCAGAGGTGGATAAAATGCACTCAAGATCGAATTCGATAGCGGATGGCGATCGGATATTGCCTTTTCCGTCGATAATATTGACTTTATAAATATGCTGATTCCGCAGGACAATAATATGCTGCCTAGATGGTGATACTTTAAATTCATCGGTTCCAATTCTGGGTATTCTGATTGAAGAAAAAATGCTGTTATATTGGTTCATGCAAAGCGGTGTCTCTTTTTGCATATCAACGTTGAGATCACGTTTATCAATCAAAGCGATAAATCTATAGACACTGACAATTAAAGCAGCAGCAATAGTCGCTTGTTTACACACCTCTTCATCCAGCTTACTTTTGAGGTAATAAAATACATTGCTATTAATGACCAAAGGCTCGCGAGATTCTAGATAGAGATCTTTCCAAGCAGATGATGACCAATTGGAAACATCATCACGATCATTCCAATCACACAGCTCATTTTGTAGCCTTTCACCCTCTCCACCAGAAAGAAGAAACTGCTCTACTACAATTTTTGCACTTGTTCGTTCTTCTTCCGTCAATAAAGGGTCGACCCATTCTAAAAGCCTATTACATGTATCCTGTAAATCTGGAACTGGCATTGTCGGCAATGCTTCTTGACAACTAAATGTGTTCACCATCGATCGTTCAACTCCTACTACAAAATAAATAACTATTTTTCACCCATCGCACCAAGCTAACTTGATTGCTACGGAATCTAACCAAAATAACGACCAGCCATCATGACCTTGATCAAATGATTACAACTCAAATGATTTAACTATAAGTAACCTAGTTTATTGGTTTAAGGTGCGCTCAAAAACACCTAACAACACCATTAAAAAACAATAAGTTACCGACAAAATAGTGAGTATACAATTCAGTTAATAGTTCAAACCCACTTGATCATTAGAGAAATAATAATTAGTATTCTAACTAATTTAGAGTTTTACCGATGTCACCCTCACCTAAAAAGGTGTCTTTTCTCTCTAATTTCAACGAATAAAACACCATAATCTAATTGATTTTGTGGTCTTAAAATACGAGGAAACTTAATGTCATCGTTAGTCGTTTATCAGAACTATGTACACGGTCAATATCTATCTAATAATACGGGGGAAACATTTGAAGTCATTAACCCCGCGACAGGCCAAATAAGCTACTTAGTGGAGACCGCCAACGAAGTCATACAACAAGCCGCAATAGAAAGTGCTAAATCTGGATTTGCCACATGGTCAAAAATGACACCGATCGAACGGGGTCGTATTCTCCTAAAAGCCGTCGCTTTATTACGCGAGTACAATGACGAACTTGCCGCAGGTGAAGTACTGGATACCGGTAAGCCTTGGCAAGAAGCCTCGGTTGTTGATGTGGTTACCGGTGCAGATTCAATCGAGTTTTTTGCAGGCTTAGCCCCAAGTATAGAAGGTAATCAGCAAAGTGTTGGGGACGATTTTTATTATACGCGCCGCGAGCCGCTTGGCATTTGCGCGGGCATTGGTGCGTGGAACTACCCCTTACAGATCGCGTGTTGGAAAGCAGCGCCAGCCCTAGCTTGCGGAAACGCCATGATCTTTAAGCCATCGGAAGAAACGCCGAGAGGCGCAATACGATTGGCCGAGATATTCACGCAGGCTGGTTTGCCCGATGGTGTCTTTAACGTTATTCAAGGTGATGGTCGTGTCGGTGCGTGGCTAACAGAGCACCAGGACATCGCAAAGATCTCATTCACTGGGGAAGTGGGGACAGGCAAAAAGGTCATGGCTGCCGCCGCCAACTCACTTAAAGAAGTGACCATGGAACTGGGTGGGAAGTCTCCTCTAATCATCTTTAATGATGCTGACTTAGAAAATGCAATATCCGCTGCCATGCTCGGCAACTTCTATACGCAAGGTGAGGTTTGTACAAACGGTACACGCGTGTTTGTTCAACAAGACATTTACCCGCGTTTTATTAAACGTCTCATAGAGCGTACCGAACAAAATATTATCTGTGGCGATCCAATGAATGCAGAAACCAACTTCGGGGCTCTTATTTCAAAAAATCACCAGCAAAAAGTGCTCGACTACATTGAAATTGGCCAGTCTGAGGGTGCAACACTTCTTACGGGCGGAACCGCCCTACAACCAGAAGATTGTCCCAACGGGTATTTCGTTGCCCCGACCGTTTTCACCGATTGCACCGATGAAATGACCATCGCGAAAGAGGAAATCTTTGGCCCTGTTATGTCGGTACTCACATTTACCGATGAAGACGAGGTAATTCGTCGTGCAAACAGCACACGCTTAGGTTTAGCGGCTGGCGTATTTACCCAAGACATTAGCCGTGCCCACCGCGTCATTCATCAAATACAAGCGGGTATTTGCTGGATCAATGCTTATGGCGCTTCGCCTGCAGAAATGCCGGTAGGTGGCTACAAAATGTCTGGCATCGGACGAGAAAATGGCAGTGAAACCTTAAAAGCATACACGCAAATCAAGGCCGTATATGTTGGTATGCAATCACTTGATAGCCCGTTTTAAGGAATGACAATGACCAACGCAAATTACGACTACATCATTGTAGGGGCAGGAAGTGCGGGCTGCGTACTCGCGAACCGTTTATCCACCGACCCTAGCAATAACGTCTTGTTACTAGAAACCGGCGGCAGTGACAAAAGCATTTTCATTCAGATGCCCACAGCATTATCTATCCCGATGAACACAGAAAAGTACGCTTGGCAATTTAAGACCGAAGCTGAACCGTTTTTGGATAACCGTCATATGCACTGCCCTCGCGGAAAAGTGTTAGGGGGGTCTTCATCCATCAACGGCATGGTCTATGTGCGCGGTCATGCGCGTGACTTCGACGAATGGCAGAAACATGGAGCAGTAGATTGGGATTATTCGCATTGCCTACCCTATTTCAAAAAAGCAGAAACATGGTCATTCGGTGGTAATGACTATCGAGGCGACCTCGGCCCTCTAGCGGTAAATAACGGCAACAATATGAAGAACCCGTTATATCAGGCATTTGTTGAAGCGGGTAAAGATGCTGGGTATTTGGCCACTGCCGACTACAATGCCGAACAGCAAGAAGGGTTTGGCCCAATGCACATGACGGTAAAAGACGGTGTCCGTTGGTCGACAGCAAATGCCTATCTAAAACCAGCCCTGAAGCGAAATAATTTGACGGTTGTTACTCACGCACTTGTGCACAAAATTCTGCTAGAAGGTAAGACCGCCGTTGGTGTTCGATACGAACGCAAGAATCAAATAATTGATATACGTTGCAACAAAGAAGTCGTGCTTTCCGCTGGCTCAGTTGGTTCGCCTCATATACTACAACTGTCTGGTATTGGCGCATCTGATACATTAAAAAATGCCGGCATTGAACAGGTTCATGAATTACCGGGGTTGGCGAAAACCTTCAGGACCACCTAGAGTTTTATTTCCAGTTCAAATGTTTAAAACCAATATCATTGAACGGAAAACTTGGCCCATTTAGCAAATTGTTAATTGGTACTCGCTGGATACTCGACAAGTCCGAACTTGGCGCAACCAATCATTTTGAGTCTTGTGGGTTTATCCGTTCTAAAGCAAATTTGGAATGGCCAGATCTCCAATATCACTTCTTACCAGCCGCGATGCGATATGACGGCAAAGAAGCTTTTTCAGGTCATGGTTTTCAGGTTCACATTGGTCATAACAAACCCAAAAGCCGAGGAACCATTAAGGTGTCGTCAAACGACCCTCATATCGCTCCTAAAATCCAGTTTAATTATCTGTCTCACCAAGATGACATCGAAGGGTTTAGAGCCTGTGTGCGTCTGACTCGCGAGATCATAAATCAACCTGGACTAGACGAATATCGGGGCGAAGAAATTCAACCCGGACTAACCGTGAAGACCGATTCAGAGATCGACCAGTTTGTTAGACGTTCTGTTGAGAGCGCCTATCATCCGTCTTGTTCGTGCAAAATGGGTGAAGACTCAATGTCCGTTGTGAACTCTGAAACCAAGGTTCATGGATCGAGAGTCTGCGCGTTGTTGATTCTTCAATATTCCCCACTATCCCTAACGGTAACCTTAATTCACCAACCATTATGGTCGCTGAGCGCGCCGCGGATATTATTTTGGGAAAAGAGCTATTAGAACCAAGTACGGCTCAAGTGGTTACTGCATCGGATTGGCAAACAAGCCAACGACTACAAAACCCTAAGCGATAAACATTCACCCTAACCAAGGAGTACATTCACTACCCTATACCTAACGAAAACATTCGTTCATAGAAAGTATGATTAATATGACCAACTTATGCGACGTTCGCAAATGGTCGACGTAACTATGTTCAATTTATCAGGTTTTAACTATCGTCAAAGCGATACTTAAGGCCTGATGGCACTTGCCGTCTTAAAAAATTGGGACATAGCATCAAAACATAAATCAAGGAAATAATTATGTTTGCTCGTATCAACCCCACGGAGGCCAAATAATGACTACTTGGTTATCCATAGGTATTTTATTTACCTTTGCCGCTATCGTGTTTGTCCTTTACCGTTGGGGCAACATGAAGTGTATTGGCGTCACTCCCGTACGCAAATTTACCTTTATCGCCATCCTCTTTACCTCTGGTTTAGATGTTGGGCTGATCATGTTTCCACTAACCGAGTTCGCTGGTTATGCCGATCTAGCCACCAGCCCTGAATACTCTTTTACTAATCCGTTGGCCATAGAGTTTGGCTTCTGGGCATTCTTCATTTGGGCCTTCTACTTCTTAACCTGTTTTTACTTCTGTGTTATTGAGCCAAGGGTCAAATTCTTCGAGATACCGTTAATCAAACTGATTAATAACATGGTTATTATTGGTACGTGTGCGTTTACCGCTTACCTGTTATTGGTTAACTTACCGTGGTATCTACCCGAGTTAGGCGATGGAGAGACCATCATAGGTAGCTTCTATTTAGTGGTACTCGCCATCATTGCTGTCGCCGTATACTCAAGTACAAGTATCCGCTACGTCAGAATTTTAAGCTTAGGAAGCAGTTGGTTATTCATGGGCTTGATCGCGTTGATGTGGTCTGGTGCATTTTTATCGGATAATTCTAGTGTCGGCGAGTTCTTTACCACACTAAGTCTTTTAGGCGGTTACTTTACTAACCTGCATAAATTTGTGTTACCGCTTAACGACTACCACGAATTTTACCTTTATTGGTGGTTTGCATGGAGCATCATGATCGGCCAATTTACCGCTCGTTTTGTCAGTGGTCTCAGAACTTACCAAGTATTGGTTTCTATGATGGTATTCCCATCTATTCCAATCGCTATTTGGTTCAGTGTTCTTTATTACTACAGTGCCAACGCAATACCGGTTGCTGGCTTCTACAACCTCGCAATGGTCTTGGTTGGGATGACATTTGTTATCAACTCACTTGACTCATTGGTTCGTTTATATACCGACAACCTAAACCTCACAGTACAGCGATTCGGTAAAGTGCGATACATGATAGGTAATGTGGTTTTACTCAGCGGATTAACACTGCTATTCAAATTGGATTTCCTTCAGATCCAATGGGTCGGAGCATTGGCAATTGCGTTAATTTTAGGCTGCTTTGGCTATATTCTATTGTTCCACTTTCGTAAAGTTAGCGAGATTGAACGTTCACCTAAAGGGAACAGTATCGATTTCAACAAGATTGAATTAATCACCTAGCACATTGCGATAGGTGTCGGTTAGACGACACCTATCGCTCATTTTACACCTAACTGATCGTCTATAAAATTCATACGGTTAACATATAGCAACATACATCTACCAAGATTGTCCCCCTCCTTCATCTTCTTAAGCTACGCGAACTATTAGCATTTTCTCTCAAATTAATTTTTATCCGCTATTCCCTACAAGGTATTGATGCCTACACGATGTTTTTATCTAACGGCCCTATTTAATCACTAGGCTCTGCTAACAATTAACCATTTCTTGAAGGCAGTTACATTTTCACAAACCCGATATGAAAGCTGATTATGTTGTGAGGTCAATCTCATACTTAACCTGAAGAGTATGATTTCATAATTACCCCAACAAAAATTGGATAGGATAGTTCAATGGAACGTATAGCAACAAGATTAGATGGTTGGAATTTATACAAAGCGGGTGAACAGTACTTCGAATCACAAATAAAACTGACGAGCGAACAGTTAGCTTCTGATGGCGAAGAAGTTCTTACCAATTCAGGTAACCTAAAACAACTTGAATTTAATCAAGATTCAATCAAAAACTGGTTCAACGACAGTAAAACGGAAGATGATTTTCGAAGAATAATGGCCGCCCTAGAGCCAATAATTATTGCGCTTTGGACAGAGAAAAAATTAAGTTCTTGGACAATGGAAATATACTAGTGGACGCTGATTTCACCCAATGCCAAAAAGCACTATTTACTCCAGGTATTAACCAGTTATTACCTTCGAACTATGCCAATTTTTGTTGACGATGACCGTTTCGCACTGACACACTCGGCATCGGCATCGGCATCGGCATCGAATACAACCAGTAAAAAAGGATTGATATGAAGTTATTTTTGACGATGGTCTTGGTTGTATTAAGTGCAATCTCTTTTTTCACTTGGTCCAATGATAGTGAATTGAAGCAGGCATTTGAATCACGACAAAGTGATGTACAAGTCCAAGGTGTGGGTACTGTAATTCGTTTATTGGCAGACGATAATAAAGGGTCGAGGCATCAAAAATTTATATTGAAACTGTCTAATCGTCAGACGCTCTTGGTGGCACATAATATTGATTTAGCACCGCGTATTTCGAACTTAAAAACGGGAGATATTGTTGCGTTTTACGGTGAGTATGAGTGGAATAATAGAGGTGGTATTATCCATTGGACACATCGCGACCCAAGAAATAAGCACAAACATGGTTGGCTCAAACATAATGGTCAGGTGTACAACTAATTAACTTTGCTAAGTTTAATTAGCTTAAGCATGGCTGAATTACTCTATCTAATGCGAAAGATATCATATTACATATTAATCATCACATACGGGTTAATATCAACATACCTCAATAATTAAATACACACAACAATGACAAGTTGATTCAAACCACTCTATAACATAAGTCAATGCGTAACGCTGGATGTTAGACTTTCGTCTTATTGAGTAAATGACTCGTTAAGCGTAGATTCGAAGCAGCGTAGGATTGCAGCTGCAGTTCGCTTTGATAAGGAATAGAACAATGGTTGAGAATACCAATTTTCAAATGGCAATCGACTTACTTTGTTGTCACCTAGGGATCACGGAAAAAGAAGCCAAAGAACAACTAGGTATTGGCGAGGACCAATTACTTCATAAGCAAGTATTGGATACCCAACGCACTCTGTCTGATGGGGTTTAATT
>LLEJ01000035.1_pt1 | contig 17188 bp, 15 predicted proteins | sample 595831 | NCBI WGS metagenome assembly LLEJ01 (sample SAMN02919310, study PRJNA255460) | bioreactor metagenome | biome: chemostat; feature: culture 2011_10.1; material: sediment; isolation source: day101 10degC chemostat 2011 inoculated with Wadden Sea sediment taken from... | place: Germany: Bremen... | reverse complement strand
ATTTAGAGATGAGTCGTGATATTTTTGATTTATTTAACCCAGAGGAGTTTGGAATAGAACTTTCTGAGACATTCCAGATCCATCCAGAACAATCAACTTGTGCAATTGTAGTTCCACATCATAAAGCAAACTATTACAATATATAAAATAAATAAAAGTCAGCATTCTTTACTAGGAAAAGAGTGCTGACCTCTACATTAAAATCAATAAGTCTCAAATAGGATTTTCTCCTAAGTTGAATTTGTATTATATTATATAAAAATGTAAGAAATTAGGAATATTTAGACTTAGATTAAAATTTCTAAATTTCTTAGATTATTTTCTTGGTTTTGCTACTTTTTTTCTATTTTTTTTAAGTATATTTTATTATGAAGTATTCTCTTTTGTGAAAAGTGGATAAAAGGTTAAGTTATGATTAAAAATATACTACTAATAGAATATGATAAATTGGATGAGGGTTTAAAGTCAAGACTTATAAGATTAAAGAAGTATGTTTTAACGATTATTAATGACTATGATTCTTTTTTAGATGAATTTAATAAAAAGAAGTTTGATTTATGTTTAATTAATATAAAGAGCAAAAAAGAGAGAGATTTTGTAATTTATTATATTTGTCATCAAGTCTCAAATCAAAAAATTTTAGCATGTGCAAAAAGTCTGAAAAAGTGCTATTTTAAAAAAAATTGTGAACTTTGTAAGAAATATAAAATTAAAACTTTTAAATCCTATTCAAATACCAAGTATATAGAGTTTTGTATTGATAATTTTGATAGATATAGACGTAAACCATGCAATAGTTTATAAAAGTCATCAATCTTATTAGGGTAAGATGATGGCTTTTATATTAAAATCTGTAAGCTCAAAAAAGGGAGACTACTCCTTACTTGAAAATATATTATAGAATAAAATAATGTAAGAAAAAAAGAATCTTCAAAAATAAGGTAAAAAATTTATGATAAATACTTCAAAAGGTCTAATTATAACTTCTCTAGGTGTTTTAATTATGAGCTTAGAATCCTTATTTATAAAACTTAGTACAATATCTCCTATTACATTTTCTTTTTATCTTGGAATATTTATGTTTTTTTCTACTGCACTTACACTTTTTATAAAGCAAAAAGATAGTTTAAAAGATATTACAAAAGTTTCTTTTCCTATATTACTTTTATGTGGAACATTAGCAGGTACTTCAAATATATTTTTTATTTCAGCAATTAAAACTACTACCGTTGCAAATGTTGTAATCATTTTTGGAACTGCTGCAATCTTTTCCACATTTTTTGCATATCTTTTTTATAAAGAGAAGATTGGTAAGAATGTTTTTTATGCATCATTCTTTATGTTTATAGGACTTTTTATAATTTTTAACGACAAATTAGGTTTAGGAAATTTACAAGGAAATATTTATGCTCTTTTTTGCACTATTTCGTTTTCTTTAGTTTTTGTTTTTTTAGCAAGATATAAAAAGATAAATCGTGTTGCAGTAACTGCAGTAACAGGACTTGCACTATCTTTAATAGCATTTATTATGGCAGATACAATAAAAATTGATTTATATAATCTAGCTGTTGTTGCAGCAATGGGTTTACTAATAACTCCATTATCAAGAGTTTTATTAGGAGTAGGAACAAAGTATATAAGTGCTAGTGAAGTTAGTTTACTTATGATTATAGAAACTATAATGGCTCCAATCTGGGTATGGATGTTTTTAAAAGAAATACCAAGTTCAAATACTTTTATTGGAGGAAGTATTATTCTTCTAACATTAATAGCTAATTCAATTTATACAATGAGAGTAAATAAATTGTAATAAAAGTTTATAAATGTTTTAACTGTTTATCATGATACTTACTTAAAAGTATCAATGCAACAATACTTCCAAGTAATGCAAGTCCCATATCACTTTGTGTATCCCAAACATACCCTTGCGTTCCTAAGAAAGCTTCTGCATCTTCTCCACTTAGAAGTGCAACCCACCATTCTATAAGTTCATAGAAGGCTGAAAAACCTAAACAAAAACATACTATAAAAAAGTTTCGCCATTTTGCAAGTGGGATGATGTTTTTTCTAATTAAAATTTCACGAGTAATCATTGCAGGTATAAACCCTTGTGCAAAGTGTCCAACTTTATCATAGTTATTCCTATCTTGATTTAGTAATTCTTTAATGGTATCAAATAGTGGAACTTCTGCATATGTATAATGCCCTCCAACCATTAGAACAACACAATGTATTAATATTTGAGAATAAACTAAAGTTGTAAGTCTAAATCTTTTATATGTAAAAATAATTACTATTAGACCAATTATTGCAGGTAAAACTTCTAAAAACCAAGTGAATTGGTCTTTTGGATTGATTCCAGACCATATTAAAACTGTAAAAAAAATGATTATCCATAATTGCTTCAAGATATAACCTATTAATATATTTATAGAAGTGTACTATTATTTAATTAAAAAAGTGGGATTGATATTTATTAAGAAGGTGACTTATAAGACTGTCTCAAGGAGAAGAAAGGATTAAAATTCGCAAAAAATTTCCTATAATTGATGTTGAGACAGTTTTATAAATCACCTATATTTTTTTACTTTTAGATTATAAAAAATAAAAATGTAAAAAAAGTTTTGAAATAATGTAAAAAAAATAGAATATACAAACCTGTCTCTAGATATAAGGAGTGAAATTTACAAAAATTTCTTAAAGTTGGCACTTTATTTGTTTATCTAGAGACAGGTTTATATACAAATAAACCCCTCAAAAAGAGGGATTTAAACTCTTTAGAAAGAGTACGTTAACGTAAAGTTTAATTGTTTGTAATCTTCAGCACCAGTATCAGAACCCATATTTACCATTGTATATCCTAAATTAGCTTTTAAGTCTTTTGTAACTGGATATCCTAACCATAAAGTAGTTTCATTCATATCAACATCTTTAGTACCGTTATCCCATTCTGTTTGACCATAAAGTAAAGTACCACTTAATTCACCGAATGATTTACTAACTCCTAAATAGATAGTTTCTGCACCTTTATTATAGATATAATCTCCTTCTTCCATTGGATCAATAGTCTCGCCAGCAATTCCTGCCCATCCTGGAAAAGCTACGTCATCGTCAACTTTGATATATCCAGCATATGGAGCAAATCCAGCAATAGAAGTACTTGCTGTAAAATGCATTAAATTAGAATCATCATTCCCCGTACTTTTATCTTCTTTAGATTTTGCATAATGTGCTCCTAGAGAAACAGTACCTAGTTTTGCATTAACTTTTGCACCGTAAATATCTCTTTTATCAGGAGCAATAGCATCATAAACAGTAGCAGAAATATTGTCATTAAGTTTATGTGATAAAGCTATTTGGTAAATACCTTTGTTTTCATTCATCTTAGTCATTGGTCTATAGTCTCTTGAATAGATTCTACCTTGTCTCATTGACCAAATTGCTTCTAATGAAGTATCTCCAAATGCAGCATCAATTTTTACTGCATCTTGAGTTTTATTAACCCAGTGAGATGAAATAAATTGTCTACCTGCTTTAATAGTAACGTTTGAAGTTGGAGCATAAGTTAAAAATAATTCTTCAATATCTGCATTTCTATCTACATCTCTACCTAAACCATCTTTTTCCCAGAATCTTTCAGATGCATCTCCCGTACCTTTCCATGTAGATAAATCATCATCATCTTCAAAAAGTGTTGCGTATGCTCTGAATTTAGATGTTAAACTTAGGTTATTCCATACACCAGTCTCATATTTTAATGCAAATGAACCAACTGAATACCCAGTGCTTTGATAATATGAACCATCTCCTTTATCAAAATCTTTTGTTTCATAAGTAGCTGTAACTTCACCACTTACTTTACCACTTGTTAATGCTTCTTGTAAACTACTTGCGCTTGCAGTTGAAAATCCAATAGCCATAATTGCGACTAAACTTAAACTAACTTTTTTCATTTTGTATCCTTTATTTTAATATCTAGAATGTATTCTTCTAAATAGTTAACTTTGATTTTGAAATCCTATATTAAAAAAATAGGAAAAAAATCGATTAGTTTAAAAAATTAAGAAAAATATAAAATTTGTCTCAGAAATGACACTTTATAATAGTATTGGTAGATTGATTTTTAATATCAAAAGGTTTCTTTATAAAAGAAACCTTTTAAGTAGAGTTATTTAGAAATAGGGTGTGTTTTAGAAAAGTTTATTGATATAGAAGAGGCTTCTTTTGAACAAGAAGGATGACCCCAACCACTTTTGCTAACATTATTTTTAATATCATTTACAATATTGTCATCTTTTGTTTCACTTACTCCAGTAGGTACATAATCAAGATTAAGTTCTGATCTTAGTTTCCAAGCTATATTATGATCTGCACAAGAACTATCTCCACTTACTCCCAGTGCTCCAAGAAGTAAACCTTCTTTTGTATAAAGAGCTAATCCTCCTCCAAATACATTTACCCCACCAATTTTTTTGTTAGTCATAGGATCATTTTTAGTACCTATTTTTTCAGAATTACCATTATATGCAACTGCAGTATCTACAGGATTACTGTGTTGTAATCCATAAAGGCTCCCACTTGGTTGAGTTGCAGTAAAAAGATTTGCAGTTGAAAGTGCTAAAGTTGGAAGACTAAAAGCATTTGCAGTATTTGCTTTTTGAGCAGAGATAACTCTACTTCCTGGCCATTGACTTCCTCTATCTTTTCCTGAAAAAGTAACTACTTTAACTATTCCATCACGATTTACAATTGTAGCCCACATATTTAGTCCAAAGCCTCCATTGTCCGTTTCAACAACTTTTTTTAGTGCTTTTGTAACTTCATTATATGAAGGTAATAAATTATCACTATTTGCTGATACAAAACTACTAAGTAAAAGTAAAGTAGCTAGAATTTTTTTTGTCATTTTATTTCCTTTGTTTTTTGACCATATTTTAATTTCTTTTTTTAATCAAAGGAATATCAATTCATATAAAAGACACTACATTTTCTACAAATTGTTAGATTTTTTATGATGATTTGTAATTACTAGGGGCCTGACCAAAGTAGTTTTTGAAGTCTCTACTAAATTGAGATGGGTTATCATATCCTAATTCATAAGCGGCATGTATAACTTGATAGTTATGTTTTACTATTAAATCTTTGGCTTTTGTAAGTTTTATTTTCTTTATATATTGAAGTGGTGTATGAGAAGTGATATTTTTAAAATGAGTATGAAAAGACGATATACTCATATCTTCTATTTTTGCAAGAGTTGATATATCTATATTCTTATTATAGTTATTGTGTATATTTTTTAAAGCTCTAGCTATTTTTGCTTCATTATTATTCTGTAAAAACATTTTGTGTAAAAACTGAGAATTGTTACCAATTGCAATTCTATAAAATAATTCTTTTAGAATGGCATCTCCTAGGATATTTGATTCTTCTTTTGATTCCAAAGTATCTAAAAGTTTATTTGTTACTATTTCTATTTTTGGAGTTACTTTATCACAAAATATTCCTAATGAATCATTTTTAGTATCAATAAAATCTTTGTTTGAAATAGAATCTATTATTTCGTACATGATTTTTTTATCAATAGATATTAATAAGCATACAAAAGGCTCTTCTTTAGAAGCATATGTTTCGCATTCTAAAGGCAAAGTTGTAGGAACTACAAGATAATTATCACAATCAAAAGTTAAATAAGAGTCCGCTAATTTAGCAATTTTTTTCCCTTGAAGTACCAAGATTAAACATACATCATATATTAAAGGAGTTCTTGGTTCATATTTAGTTGTTTTAAAAATCTTTACTTTTTCAAGAAAGGTATTATAAATACCATTTTTTTTAGAAAGGAAATTTCGATTTTTAATTATGCTTTTATTCATCTTCTTGTTAACCTTTTTTATAAGTTACATAAAAAATACTTTATTTTTATTAAATTCATATATATTCGATTTTTTTTCGATTTTTTATTGTTAAGCTTCCATTATAAGTTTTAAAAAGGATAAAAAATGAATAATTCAAGAAGAGACTTTCTTAAAAAGGGAGCACTTGGGACGGCTGCTATTGCAGCAAGTGGTACATTAAGCGGAGCCGCAGCTAAAGAGTTTGCCTCAAGAACTGAAAAGATTCCTCACGCTTCACATTTTGGACCATTCCATGCACATGTTAGAGATGGAAAAATTGTTGATATTACTGCTCAATTAGATTCTGATGCAAATCCTACTGTTATGGTAAAAGGTTTAGCTGATAGAGTTATGACTCCTTCAAGAGTAAAATATCCAGTAGTAAGAAAATCTTATTTAGAGGGTAAAGGAAAAGGTGACTTAAGAGGTAAAGAAGAATTTGTAAGAGTATCATGGGATAAAGCTTTAGATTTAGCTGCAGATGCTATTAAAAAAGCACAGAAAAAAGGTGGAAACAAAGCACTTTATAATTCAGCTTATTCAGGTTGGGCACATCCAGGTGCATTTAAACCAAATGCAATGGCTGGTAGATTCTTTAATCAAATTGGTGGTGCTGTTGGTACTGCTGGTGAGTATTCAAATGGTGCTGCAGGTCCTACTAACCCTGTTATTGTTGGAGATATGGAAGTTTATTCTATTCAAACTGCTCATGAACAAATTATTAAAAATACAAAAGTTATGGTTTTATGGGGAGCTGACCTTTATAAAACTAATAGAATTGGTTGGGCTGTTCCAAATCACAGAAATATTGATGCATATGAAGAGTATAAAAAAGCAGGAATCAAATTTATTTCAATTGACCCTATTTATACAAAATCTGCACAAGAATTTAAAGCAGATTGGATTAAAATCAGACCAGGTTCAGATGTTGCATTAATGATGGCAATGATGCATCATTTATATACTTCTAAAAAATATGACAAAAAATTTGTTGATAAATATACATATGGTTTTGAAAAATTCGTACCATATTTATTAGGTAAAACTGATGGTATTGCTAAAACTGCTAAATGGGCAGAAAAATTAACTGAAGTTCCAGCTGCAACTATTAAAGAGCTTGCTGAAACAATGGTTTCAAATAGAACAATGATTGCTGGTAACTGGGCAATGCAAAGAGCTCAACATGGTGAGCAAGTTGACTGGACATTAATTACTTTAGCTTCTATGCTTGGGCAAATCGGACTTCCTGGTGGTGGATTTGGTTTCTCTATGCACTATGCTGGTGGTGGTGATGCATCTTCAGGTAAAACTACAGTTGGTGGTATGTCTCAAGGTGGTGGTAACAAAGTTAACATCAATATCCCTGCTTCAAGAATGAGTGATTTAATTAATAATCCTGGTAAAACAGTTCAGTTTAAAGGTGGAAAAGTAACTTATCCAAAAGTTGACGTAATGTTATGTACAGGTTCATCTCCTATTGGTCACCAACCAGATGTAAATGAATTAGTTGATGCTATGAGAAAACTTGATACTGTTATTACAATTGATCCATGGTGGACACCAACTGCAAAAATGTCAGATATTGTTTTCCCAGCGACTAATACTATGGAAAGAGATGATATTACTTCTGGTATGTCTTACTCTCAAGATAGAATATTTGCAATGAAAAAAGTTGTTGATGCTAGATATGAATCAAAAGATGATTATGTAATCTTTGCTGAGTTAGCAAAAAGATTTGGAAAAGAGAAAAAATTCACAAGAGGTAGAACTTCTTTAGAGTGGATTGAAAGATTATACAAAAGATCAACTGCAGCTAAAGAAATGGGAATTTCATTTAAAGAATTCTGGGCTAAAGGTGTTGTTAAATATGATATTCCTGATAGTGCAAGAAATTATGTTAGACATGAAGCATTTAGAAAAGACCCTGTTAAAAATGCATTAAAAACAGAGACTGGTAAAATTCAAATCTTCTCTGACAAATTTGCAGGATTTAAATTAAAAGACTTTAAAGGTCACCCAATGTGGATGGAACCTGCTGAGTGGTTAGGAAACAAAGATGTAGTTGCTAAATATCCATTACACTTAGTTTCTCCTCACCCAACATATAGAGTTCACTCTCAGTTAGATAATACTTGGGTACAAAATGTACATAAAGTACAAGGAAGAGAACCAATTAGAATCTCTCCAAATGATGCTAAGAAATTTGGTGTAAAAGATGGTGAAGTAGTTGAAGTTTATAATGACAGAGGAAGTTTACTTGCTGGTGTTGTTGTAACTAATACAATTAGAGATGGTGTTGTTGCAATTGAAGAGGGTGCTTGGTATTCTCCTGAAGATGCAAATAAAAAAGGTACAAGATGTAATTCTGGACAAGCTAACTTATTAACTTCGTCAAGACCAACATCTTCTATGGCTCAAGCTACCACTGCAAATACTTGTCTTGTAGCAATTAAAAAAGCTGGTACGGTTAAACCAAATATGGCTTACCAACCACCTGTGATTATAGGAGCTTAATTATGAAAAATGTAGTTAAAATTATAGCTACACTTGTACTTTTACTTGGGATGTTCTCCCAAGTAAATGCAGATGAGCTATTTGTATTTCAAGATGCACAATTGAAAACTGATAATGGAAAAAGTGCAAAGATATTTTTAGGTGTTCCAGTGAAAGTCAAAAAAGATGGTGAAACGACTGCCCAAGTATCTATTCACGGTTTTTTAGATGGAACGAATGTTTATTCATCACAAAACAAAGAGCTTTTAATTGCTACTTTAGATAAAGGTTTTAAAGTTAAAACTATTAAAGATAATGAAGTTGAATTAGTTGGAACTATTGAAAAAGAGTTATTGACTGAAAATGGTGCAGAAGTTTGGGAAGAACATGAAGAGTTTTTCTATGAAATGTGTACACAATGTCATGCAGCACAAGCTCCAAGTCACCATACAATGATTGAATGGGAAGCTTTAATGTTACCTATGAAAGGTTTTGCAAAACTTGATGATGAAGAAAATAGTTATCTATTAAGGTATTTAAAATCAAATGCTTCAAATGGTTTAATTAAAACTAAACACTAATGTTGTTATACATTTATCATAATAGTATAATAATATATTGAAAAGGAGATTGTCATGAATGAACATTTTTTAGAAAAACTAAAAATTCTGACAATTCTTTATGCTGAAGATGAAGAAGGTATAAGAAAGAATATTACGGATTCTTTAAAATATTACATGAAAGATGTATTTGAGGCTTCAAATGGACAAGAAGCATATGATGTTTATAAAGAAAAAAAACCAGATATTATATTAAGTGATATTCATATGCCAGTAATGGATGGCATATCCTTTGTAAAGAAATTAAGAAAAGAAGATAGAGATATTCCAGTTGTAATGATTACTGCTCATACAGATAAAAAGTATTTACTTGAAGCAGTAGAACTACATATGGAAAAATATATTGTTAAGCCAATTGAATTAGATGAACTTTTCGAAGTTTTAGAAAAATGTGTAGATGTTTTAAATCTTAATAATATTACTATATTAAAAGTTGACAATAACTATTCTTATGATCATGATAGAAAAGAATTATTTTATAAAGATGAGGTTATTATATTAAATAAAAAAGAGATGAGTTTTCTTGAATTACTTATTTCTAATCAAAATAGGGTTGTAACTTATGAAGAGTTACAAGAATATGTTTGGGCTGATGATATAATGACAGATAGTGCACTTCGTTCCTTAGTGAGAAACTTACGAAAGAAAATACCTACAGATGTGATTTTTAACTTATCAGGAATAGGATATCGTCTTGTTTAGATGTATATTTTATTTAGCTTTTGCTTTAAGTTATTTAATCTCTTCAGAAGTTGAATCCATAAATTTTAGAGAGGATGATTCCTCTTTAAGAATTGCTTCTGTTTTAGATCCAAACTCACATATTAAAATATTCTTACCAAGTATCCCTTATTCTTATATTGCAAAAAATACAAATGCTGGATTGATTCGTTCAGATGATAATAAATTAGGCTGGGTATATGATTTAGCAAAAAGGCATGAAAGAATTGATGACTATACATATATTTTTGAAATTAGAAAAAATCTACGTTTTCAAGATGGTAGTTTATTTACAATTGATTCAGTTATAAGAAATTTGGAATATTTTAAGAAATATCCTTTTTTATATACAAATATAAATAATATAGATTATGATCTTAAAAAACTGGACGATACTCATATTCAAATTAAATTAAAACAAAAATATGAAATGTTTTTATATGACCTCGCAAGGGTATATTTTTATACAGATGAATATTTAGAAAAATATAGTCCAAAAGGTGCTCAAACAGGAAGTGCAAATAAAGTTCCAGGCCCTTATGGAATGGGTCCATATATTCTTAAGAGTGGATATGCATTAGGAGATAAGCAGACTGATAAACTAGAGTTAGTTGCAAATCCATATTATTGGGATAAACGGTTTCCTAAAATAAAAAATGTAACAGTCTACACGCAGTTAAATATGAATAATGCTTTAGATAGTATCGTAAACTATGAAGGTGTATTAGATATCTCACCAATTCCTTTTAATAAAAAAATAAATGTGGTTATGTCTAAGTATTCAAAGCTTGTGATAAAAGAGTCTACAAACAATTTTTTAATATTTTTTAATTTAATAAATGGAAATGAAAAGTTAAAAAATATAGAGGTTAGACAAGCTCTTAATCAAGCTCTTAATCAAGAAAATTTATTGAATTTTGTATATAAAAAAGAGGGAAAAATCTCTCCTTTTTCAACTTCAATAAATTATAAAGTAGTGAAGAAAATAGCAAGTAAAAAAAAGTATACCAAAAAAGAGTTTAGTGAAGAAAAAAAGAAAGAATTATTAGATAGTTTAGTTTTAAATATTTTTACTCAAGATAGATTTATGTTCTTATGGAAAGGTATTGAGTTTCAATTAAAACAGTATGGAGTAAAGCTAAACTATATAATAACAAATAGTGAAAAAGATATTTATGAGCAGTTACTAACAACAAGGGCAAATAAAAATTCAAAAGAGTGGGACTTACTTATTTGGGGTGATGATGACTGGTATTATCAAAATCCTTGGACAGTATTTTTTATCTATGAGAATAACTCTCCGTGGTCTACAATTAAAAATGATTTTGTCATGAATAAATATATCAATAAATATTTTGAAACAAAAGTAAATACAAAAGAGTACGAATCAATAGTTGAAAAAATACTTTATAGAGCTCGTGATATGGCATATACATTAAGATTGCCTTCTCATAATAAAGTAATTGCTGTAAACAAAGAAGTAGTTTATGAACCCTATGAAGGTGGAATGATCCCTTTATGGAAAATTGAATTAACAAAAAATCATTGGTCATTGCGAAAACAAAAAGAGTATCCTAAAAAAATTCCATACTCCTGTAAAACCACAAAGAATTAAAAATGAAATCAATTAATAGAATAAATATCAAATTTAAGTTGGGAATTCTTTTTCTAATATTATGTATCTCAATATCAGTTTTGGCATACAAATCAATCAATATTAGTGAAGATAGTAAAGAGACTTTGAAAGTAGTACATAGTAAATCTCAAGCTGTACTATCTTTACAAAATAGAGTTATAACCCCTTTATATAGATTAAGAGAGTTAACTCAATCTTTAGTAATGGCCCCAAATAGTCAAATAAGAGAATCAATACAAAGTGATCTGGATATTCTTCTTTTCCAACTTCAAAAAGAGTTTGATACTTTAATTATAGAAAATAAAAATATAAAAAATGGCTGGGTGAAATATAAAAAGTTAATAGGAAATACAAAACAATACCTAAAAGAAGAGTTTGAAGAAGGAGCATATATAAATGTAACTACTTCTAGTAGAGAACAGTTCCATTTACTGGTTGAAGAGTTATTACAAATACAGAGTAAATCTTTAAGTAATTCTACTGTTGCATATACAAAAGCTTCGAAAGAAGCTAAAGATGTTAAGTTTGAAATTCTTATGGTAATTGTAATTGTTCTTATATTAGCAACTATTACAGGATGGCTTATTTCAAGTAATATTATAAACTCTATTCATAGGGTTCAAAAAGGGTTATCAAACTTTTTCGAATATTTAAATCATAGAAAAACTGCAGTTGAAAAAATAGAAATAAATTCAAAAGATGAATTTTATCAAATGGCAAATATGATTAATCAAAATGTATCAAATATTAAAAACAATTTAGAACAAAATGAAGCTTTGATTAAAAATGCAACTAAAGTTTTAGAAAATATCAAAGGTGGAAACCTTGGTACTAGACTTAGTGAAAAAACAAATAACTCTGCTTTACATGAATTGAAAAATATGATTAATGATATGATTGATAACTTCGAGTTTAAAATACATGAAGAGATTAATAAAAGACTTGAACAAGAACAAATTTTAATACAACAATCAAAACTTGCATCAATGGGTGAAATGATTGGAAATATAGCTCATCAATGGAGACAACCTTTAGCTCAGATATCTGCTATTCATATGAATATGAAAGTAACTTATGATTTTAATAAGTTTTCAAAAGAGTATTTAGATAGTAAAATAAAAGAGGCTAATACTTTAACTTCATATATGTCAAGTACAATCTCAGACTTCCAGAACTTTTTTAATCCTCAAGGTGATAAAGAGAACTTTTCTATAGAAAAAGCTTGTAAAGATGCGCATTTTATTTTAGCCTCTTCTTTAAAGTATCATGGTATTTCACTTTCCTTTGATGTTCTAGAAGATTCCAATGTATATGGATATAGAAATGAATATTCTCAAGTAATACTAAATATATTAAGTAATGCAAAAGATATATTATTAGAAAGAAATATTGAAGAACCATCAATTAATATTGAAATAAAAAATGGTGAGAATTATGCAATTGTAAAAATTCAAGACAATGGCGGTGGAGTAGATGAAGATATAATAGATAAAATATTTGAACCATATTTTACTACAAGACATAAAACACAAGGTACTGGAATTGGTTTATATATGTCTAAAAATATAATTGAACGAAATATGAATGGTTTTATAAATGTGCGAAATAAAGATGATGGAGCATTATTTACTATAAAAGTTCAGAAGAAATAATTATGTTAAATATGAAAATTAACACATTATTATCTTAATTTAGGTAAAATAGGCACAATTAATTTTATGGGAAAAATAGAAATGCCTCAAGAAAGAACTTATAAAGATAAAATTTTAGATTATGTTTATACTTTATCAAAACAACCATTGTTATTAAAAGATTTACTGGATGCAAATAGACAGTATAATGAAGGTATGCATGTTGACCCTTCTAAACTAGGTTTTAGATTAAGACTTGTTCGTGCTTATCAAGTATATGTTTTATTAGTACTAGCAATTATAATTCCTATTTCAGGCTTAACGCATAAACCACTTGCTGGAATTGATTCTCATATTTCTATTATTGGAGCAATGATTATCACTGCTGGAGTTTTCATTGGATTTAACTTTTTTAGAGCTAAACTTAGAGATGAAATTACATTAAAACAAATTAAAAAATCTTGGAAATTAAGATTTCCATATTTCTCTTATGAAGATTATAGATATAAAGTAGAAGAAATTTATCAAAAAGCTATAAAAGAGGAAGTTTCAAAAAAAGATTTAGAAAGATATATTTTAGATAATTTAGTTGAAGAGTAATCTACTCTTCACAACTTCTTTTACATTCATTTAGAGTGTTAAATGGAATATTACCTCCACATCCACCATATACAAACTTTTGACATTTATTTTTTTCTTGATTATATTCGTACTTAATAAAATAAGCTCTACAATTCCCTGTATTACCTTTTTCATAACATTTTTCTGGGAGTTTAATTTTATTTGAATTACTTGAACAAGCAGTAAATACAAGTAATGGTAACAGTAAAATAATAATCTTGAAATTCATAATAACCTCTTAATAAATATAAGTTATAAAATAGTACAATAAATAACATTAGCATAAAAAATTGGATTGATATGAAATTTGAGAAATTTGATGATGGTAACCATTTTACAATTGGTGTTGAACTAGAGTTAAGAATATTAGATAAATATAAGTTATCACTTGAAAATGAATATGACTATATATTCTCAAATATTAATATAAAGTACAAAAAAAACTTAGCTTCTGAATTTTTAGGTTCTATGGTAGAGATAAACACTCCTATTTTTCATTATGAAAAAGATTTAATAGAATTTTTAAACGAAATTATTTCTGAAATGGATAAAATTGCTCTAAAAAAGAATCTATGTCTTCAAACTAGTGGTACATTTGCACAAGAGAATAATAATACAAAAGTTAACTCTTGTGAAAGATATGAAGAACTTTATAAAGAACATCAAATTTTATTGGATAACTTTTCTATTTGTGGTACTCATGTTCATATAGGTTTTGAAGATTTTGATAAAGCTTTAAAAGCTTATAATTATTCACTTTATTATTTACCTTTATTTGTAGCACTAAGTGCTTCTTCTGTATTTTTTAACAATGTTGATTCTGGTATCCACTCATATAGAACTAAAATATTTGACAGGTTACCTAAAGCTTCAATTCCTGATTATTTTGATAGTTATGAACAAATGAAGTCTGTGTATGATTTACTTTATGATAATAAAGTTATAAAAAGTACAAAAGATGTTTGGTGGGATGTTAGAATTCAACCTCATTTTAGGACTTTGGAGTTTAGAGTTTGTGATGCAGTTAATGATTTAGATAGGTTAGAAGTGATTATTACTTTATTTAAAGCACTTTGTCAACTATCTCAAATTGAAGAGCCTATAAAAATGCCAATGCAAGTTTTAAAACAGAATATGTGGAGTGCAACAAGGTATTCAATGAGTGGTTCAATGATAACAAGTAATGGATTAGTCACAATAAGAGAGTCTTTAAATAATTTAATTGATAGAGCCTATAAAAATTCTTTATTAAATAAAGAGATGTGTGAAAAAGCAAAAAAAATAGTATTAGAAAAGAGCGTTTCAGAAAAGATGATAGAAGTATATAATAGAACAAATGATTTAAAAGAAGTAGAGAGATTAGGAGTATTTGAATGAAAGGTGTAGTTGCCGCTGGAGATAAAAATTCTGCACAAGCAGGAGCAGATATTTTAAAAGAGGGAGGAAATGCATATGATGCAGCATTAGCAGTTATGCTTGCTGCTCCTATTTGCGAACCTCTTTTTACAAGTCTTGGAGGAGGAGGTTTTCTTTTAGGTCTTGAAAAAGGTAAAAAGCCGGAACTATATGATTTTTTTGTTGAAGTACCTAAAAAAAGAATAGCGGAACCAGAGTTCTATCCAATATATGTAGATTTTGGTGCAGCTATTCAAGAGTTTCATATAGGAGCTGGTTCTATTGCAATTCCAGGGCTTGTAGAAGGGATTTCACAAGTATATAAAGATAAATGTACTCTTCCTATGAGTAAGATTATAGAACCTGCTGTAAAGTATGCAAGAGAGGGAGTATATCTATCTTCTATGCAAGCTAGTTTTGTAAAGCTTCTTGAACCAATTTTTACGTCAACTAAAAGTAGTATGAATGTATACGGTATGAAAGATGACGAGAATGAAAACAAATTAATTGATGAAACACATCTTTTCAAAAATCCTAATTATGCAGATTTTTTAGAAGAGTTTGCAAAAGAGGGTGCAAAACTTTTCTATGAAGGTCATGTAGCTGATGAAATAGAAAAAATCACAAAAGAACATGATGGTTTGATTCTAAAAGAAGATTTAAAAAATTATAAGTGTATTAAACGTGAGCCAATTGATTTTAACTATAAAGGTTATGAGATAGTTACAAATCCTCCTCCAAGTGGTGGTGGAATTTTAATTGCTTTTACGATGAAGTTACTCGAAAAGTATGATTTAAAGGACTTTAGATCTTTTGAATATGTAAAAGGTTTAATTGAAGCTTTTAAAACTACAAGTGATTTTAGAAAAGAACATGTAGATGAATTTTTACATGACCCAAAACTAAAAGAGATTTTATCAAATGATAGACTAATCAAAAACTACTGTACAACTATGCATAGTAGGTTAAACCTTTGGGGAAATACGACGCACCTTTCAGTTATAGATGAAGAAGGGAATGCCGTCTCTGTTACGACTACAAATGGTGAAGGTTGTGGACATGTAGTCCCAAGTTCTGGAATTATGTTAAATAATATGATGGGGGAAGAAGACTTAAATCCTCATGGATGGTTTTCATGGCCTGAAGGAATTAGATTACCATCTATGATGGCACCAACTGCTGTTTTAAAAGATGGGCATCCTGAACTTATATTAGGTAGTGCAGGAAGTAATAGAATACGTTCAGCAATTACACAAACAATGATAAATAACCTTGATTATGGCATGAATTTGGATGATAGTATTAATTCTCCAAGAATTCATTTTGAAAAAGGTTCTGTGTGTATGGAACCTGCATGTACACATTTTATAAGAGATGAACTAAAAAAACATTATGAGTTACAGTATTTTGATGACTTAAATGTTTTCTTTGGTGGAGTACAAGCTGTAAATGGAAACTTAGAAGGTGGTTGTGATTCACGACGTGGAGCTGCAGTTATAAAAGTAGATTGATGATATATTTATCATCAGCTACTCTTTTTGTAAATAAACATATCTAAAATAATATCTATAGATATATAAAAATTATTTAATTTTAAATTTAACCAAAAAATACATTTAGAAAGGTCTTTTTAAAAGGTAAAATAGTTATAATATTAATAATTTTTTAAAGGCTTGTTATGAATGCAAAATTAGGTAACTCAAATATTATGTCTTGGGATGATGCTTATTCAATTGGACATGAAAAAGTTGATAGTGAGCATAAACGTCTTTTTGATATTGCATCAGAAATTTATAAATACTCTAATGATCCAAAAATGATTATAAAAATAGTAAAAGAACTAGTTTTATATACAAAGTTTCATTTTAAAAATGAAGAAGATTTTATGCGTTCTATAAATTTTAAAGATTTAGAAGGGCATAAAAAACTACATAAAAAAATAGTAGAAGAATTAAATATTATAATTAAAAATATCAATTCTCAACCTATTGAAAAAAGTGTAGAACAGTTAAATGTTTTTGTAGATAAAAATATTTTGCAACATATTCTAATTGAAGATAAAAAAGTACATCATGCTATTAAAACTAGAGAAGAATTAAAAAGTAACTTTAGATGGAAAATGGAATATAAAGTAAGTAATAAACTTCTAGATGATGAACATAGACAGCTTTTTGATAT
>LLEJ01000034.1_pt1 | contig 17391 bp, 17 predicted proteins | sample 595831 | NCBI WGS metagenome assembly LLEJ01 (sample SAMN02919310, study PRJNA255460) | bioreactor metagenome | biome: chemostat; feature: culture 2011_10.1; material: sediment; isolation source: day101 10degC chemostat 2011 inoculated with Wadden Sea sediment taken from... | place: Germany: Bremen... | reverse complement strand
CACTTTAGAATTGATCAACACCTACAGTGCGGGTGCATTACCCGATATGGTGAGTTTTTCAAAAGACGGTCGTTATCTCGCTTCCGCTAATGAAGGCGAACCAAACTCTGATTACAGCGTTGATCCAGAAGGCAGCGTCACACTTGTCGATTTAAGTGATGGACCAATGAACGCCAATGTGACTCAAATTAATTTCAAAGCATTTAATTCAGAAAACTCACGTTTTAACGAATTGTCGGAAACGGTTCGAATTTCAGCGCCAAATGCCTCGGTTGCTCAAGACTTAGAACCCGAATTCTTAACGTTTGCCGACAACGGTAAGTTATATGTCGCGCTTCAAGAGAACAATGCGATCGCGGTAATTGATGTGGCAAATGCGCAAGTCGATGAAATTTTTGGCCTTGGGGGGAAATCATGGTCCAACGCTCGATTGGATGCCTCTAATAAAGATAAGAAAGCGGGAAACTTCAAAAGCTATCCGATGTTAGAAGGACTATACATGCCTGATAGCATCACCAGTTACACTGTCAACGGCAAAACCTATATTTTGACCGCTAATGAAGGTGATAGTCGAGAGTATGGATTCGATACCACCCAAAAAAACTGCGATATAAAAAGTTATCAATGGGATGAAGATGATTTTTCAAATACAGATAAATACAATTCGGCAGAAGGATTTTGTATTGCTTATGTCGACGAGGTTCGGGGCAAGAACTTAAACATCGACGAAAACCACCCCCTTTCTATGGCACTTAAAGACAAGACACAACTGGGGCGTTTAAAGATCCTCAACGACAAGAATATCTCGCAAGGCAAAGCTATTTCCATTGATGAAACAGTATATACGTACGGTGCTAGATCATTCTCTATATTTAGTGAATCGGGCCGTCTTGTATACGACAGTGGTGATGAATTTGCTCGTATCGCACTACGTGAAAATGGCGAACATTTTAATAGCACAAACGATAGTAATCAGAGTGGTGACGATCGTAGTGATGATAAAGGCTCTGAACCAGAAGCGATCGAAACCGCAAATATAAACAGTCGCCAGTATGCCTTTATAGGTTTAGAGCGTCAGGGGGGCATTATGATTTACGACGTAAGTAACCCAGAGAAGCCAATGTTTAATCACTATGTCAATAATCGACATTACAATGAAGGCGTATGTACAGCAATAGACGACGGCAATTGCGACAACGGGAAATACAATGTAAAAGCAGGTGACTTGGGACCAGAATCGATTAAATATTTCCAACGAAATGGGCAACATTACTTGGCCGTTGGTAATGAAGTGAGTGGCACAACTTCTGTTTATAGAATGACATTTTAGCGATTTCTAACAACCTACCCCATCTTCAAATAAAAGCCCTTTTACCAGTAATGCTGTTAACTTAAGACATCAAATTCCGTCATCCTCACGAAAGTGGGGATCTAAATCCACCCAGATTCCCGTTTTCACGGGAATGACGACGAATACTTTTTCTTAAGTGAACGGCATTACCCTTTTACCAGTTTTTTTTTACTTTCGTCATTCCAACAAAATGATAAGCTAATGCCTACATTTTTATAGCGGCTGACCTTAATCAAAATGAACAGAAACTCTATTTTTGCCTTATTTCTTTGCACAACTCTATTTGCATGCTCCGCTACTCAAAAAGAACAGATAAAAAAAGACGCCAATGAAGTAGGAAAGGCAACCAAAGAAGCCACAACAGCTATTGGCCATGCTACGCGAGACGCAACTCGTGAAACCGGCCATTTCTTCCGAGATTTATCCAAAGAGATCACAGAATAGATGTGACTTGGATTGTAACGATCCTAGCCTAGAACTGGTGACCGAAAAGGCGACGATATCCTTGAAAAGGATAACGTCGGTTGCGGGGTTTTTGTCAATTTATCACTACTTACCGAGGTATTCCGCGTGAAAACGCAGATGGTTTTCAATAAAGCTCGCGATAAAATAGTAGCTATGATCATAGCCATCACGGTAATTAACTTTTAACGGGTACCCTTTTGCCGTAGCAACAGATTCTAAATATTCCGTTTTTAGCTGTTCATTTAGGAACTCATCCGCTACGCCTTGATCAACCAAAGCTGGAACAAAGTCGACCGCCTCGCCAAGTAAAATACTCGCATCATACTCACGCCATTCCACTGTATCTCGCCCAAGATAGGCAGAAAAAGCCTTTTTACCCCAAGGTACTATAGACGGATGACAGATCGGGCTAAAAGCCGAAACCGATTGATAGGCACTTGCATTCCGTAATGCAATGACAAGTGCACCGTGTCCGCCCATAGAGTGCCCTGCGATCGAACGCTTATCAGTCACTGGAAAGGTCGATTCTATCAATTGTGGCAGCTCTTCAAGTACATAGTCATACATATGATAATGTCTACTCCACGGTTCTTGGGTAGCATTAAGATAGAAACCAGCACCTTTGCCAAGATCGTAGCTGTCTGCATCTGCCACATCTTCACCACGCGGGCTCGTATCTGGCGCAACAATCGCAATCCCAAGCTCGGACGCCAGAGATTGTATTCCCGATTTCTGCATGAAATTTTCATCGGTACAGGTCAGTCCCGACAACCAATACAAAACTGGAACTTTTTCACCATTTGACGCCTGTGGCGGCAAATAGATAGCAAATTGCATCTGACAATTTAGTACTTTCGAATGGTGGCTATAGCGTTTATGCCAGCCACCAAAACTCTTATTCACGCTGATATTTTCAATCGTCACTTTTCTAATACCATATTAAGTTAGTTTGTGATCAATATCGAAGTAACTCCGCAGACCGCTCAAGACCTCCCTGTACGCTTAGCAATGGGCGTCCTTGCCCATTGATGTCTGCTCCATTACATCCATATTCCTGGACAGTTAATTTTTCCGATTGGTAGAACTTCTGAGCTAGCTTTAATTTATGATTAAAAATGAATAACAGTTCGAATACTCTTGCCTTCGTGCATGAGGTCAAACGCTTCATTCACCTTATCTAGGCTCATCGTATGAGTAATAAAGTCATTAAGCTTAAACTCGCCTGCCATATAACGTTCTACATAGTCAGGTAGTTCCGTGCGACCTTTAACGCCACCAAACGCAGAACCTCTCCATACACGACCTGTTACGAGTTGGAATGGACGAGTAGAGATCTCCTGTCCTGCCCCTGCAACACCAATCACGACAGACTCTCCCCATCCTTTATGACAACACTCGAGCGCAGATCGCATTACGTTGACGTTACCAATACACTCAAAAGAGTAGTCGACACCACCGTCGGTTAACTCCACGATGACATCCTGAATAGGTTGATCATAATCTTTCGGGTTGATGCAATCAGTCGCACCTAATTTCCGAGCAAGCTCAAACTTACTTTCGTTGATATCGATAACAATGATTCGTGAAGCTTTAGCCATCGTTGCACCGATTACCGCTGACAATCCAATACCACCCATACCAAAAATAGCGACGGTTGCACCCTCTTCAACTTTCGCCGTATTCATGACTGCACCCATCCCGGTGGTTACACCACAACCAAGCAAACAAACCTCTTCAAGGGCGCTTCAGGGTTTACTTTCGCAAGAGATATCTCAGGTAAAACGGTATATTCAGAGAACGTCGAGGTTCCCATATAGTGGAAAATCTTAACCCCGTCTTTTGAAAAACGTGTCGTACCATCCGGCATAAGACCCTTACCCTGAGTCTCACGGATTTTTTGACAAAGGTTGGTCTTACCAGATTTACAGAATTTGCATTCGCCACATTCTGGTGTGTAAAGCGGAATAACATGGTCACCAATTTGAACGCTAGTAACACCTTCGCCAATTGACTCAACGATACCGCCACCTTCATGGCCCAAAATACATGGAAAAATACCCTCTGGGTCTTCACCTGAAAGGGTAAATGCATCGGTATGACATACACCAGTCGCAATCATCTTTATTCGAACTTCACCTTTTTGAGGTGGCATAACATCGACTATTTCCATCGATAGAGGTTCACCTACAGCCCATGCAACGGCGGCTTTGGATTTTATTGTTTGTGCTGTCATATTGATATCCTTAATTTGATCGCTGAAAGCGTCTGGTCGTATTGCGTTCTCTAAAAGTATAGACACATTATAGTCTTCATTTCTGAGAGTGATAATCCCATTACCATGAAAATCACTTTTACTATATGGTAATAATAAACATGACCAATACCAAACTTTCAAATTACACATTATTATAATGTTGTTATTTATCAATGTATTACTATATTTCGTCTATTTTCACGTCATCTCTTTTTGATTACAGTTATGATAAGCTAGACCATAGTCACTAGTCAGCGCCAAAATAATTACTGAGGGGTAATAATGTTTAACTGGGAAGGGGTAAACGAATTTGTCGCCGTGACAGAGGCGGAAAGCTTCACCAAAGCAGCAAAACGCCTTGGCATATCAACGGCCCAAGTTAGCCGACAAGTCAGCGCGCTAGAAACGAGGTTGGCGACCAAACTCTTCCACCGTACAACGCGTAAAGTGTCGGTAACCGAAGTAGGATTGATCTATTATCAACACTGTCGTCAGGTGCTTGACGGGTTGGAAGATGCTGAGCGCGCCATCACCCATTTGCAGAGCGCACCCAGAGGTTTGTTGAAGATTACCGCACCTATCACCTATGGTGAAAAAACAATCGCGCCTTTGATTAATAATTTCATGAGCAAATATCCCGAACTAAAGGTAAACATAAACCTGACTAATCAGAAACTTGATTTAGTCGATGAGGGGTATGATCTAGCGATTCGATTGGGCCCACTAGAAGATTCAAGCATGATGGCGAAAAGACTCGGGGCACGAACCCAATATGTCTGCGCGTCCACAGGTTACTTGTCTACCTTTGGTATCCCCCACTCTTTATCAGAATTGGATCAACATAACTGCCTAGTAGGGACACTGGATTATTGGCGATTTCAAGACTCTGGAAAACCCAAAAATATCAAGATTAAAGGAAATTTGGTTTGTAATAGCGGTCACGCGCTCGTTGATGCTGCCATCAAAGGGTTAGGCATCATCCAGTTGCCTGATTACTATGTTTTACCTCATATAAAAGAGGGAAGACTAACCCAGATATTAGAACAAAATCGCTCCCCTGATGAAGCCATTTCAGCGCTTTATCCTAATAATCGACATCTATCCCCAAAGGTAAGGGTGTTGTTAGATTACTTGGAAAAAGCGTTAGAATAGAATAATACGGGAGTTGATCAATAAAAACTGACGACGTTTTGTATAAAGCAGCGTTTTCAAACACACTAAAACGAAAAAGGGACCAAAAAGGTCCCTTAGTAATTTACTGCATTTCTGCTATTCCCAGTCCAGAATAACCTTCCCAGATTGCCCGCTACGCATGGTATCGAAGCCTTTTTGGAAATCATCAATCTTGTAGTGATGAGTGATAATTGGGGTAAGATCTAAGCCTGATTGGATGAGTGAAGCCATTTTGTACCACGTTTCAAACATCTCACGACCATAGATTCCTTTTATAACCATTCCCTTGAAAATAACCTGATTCCAATCTATTCCCATATCTTTCGGTGGAATGCCAAGTAGTGCAATTCGCCCACCGTGGTTCATTGCATGCAACATGCTGTTGAATGCAGAAGGGTTGCCCGACATCTCTAAGCCAACATCAAATCCTTCCGTCATTTCTAGCTCAGCCATCACCTCTTCAAGGTTTTGATTGGCGACATTGACGGCTCGAGTTACGCCCATCTTCTGCGCCAGTTCCAAGCGGTATTCATTGACATCAGTAATAACAACATGACGAGCACCAACATGTTTGGCTACGGCAGCCGCCATAATACCAATAGGCCCAGCCCCCGTGATAAGAACATCTTCTCCGACAAGATCAAACGATAAAGCCGTATGAATAGCGTTACCAAATGGGTCAAATATCGATGCCAAATCATCCGAAATGCTATCTGGAATTTTAAATGCGTTGAACGCGGGTATCACGAGAAATTCAGAGAATGCACCCGTACGGTTAACGCCGACACCCACCGTATTTCTGCATAGATGAGTTCGTCCACCACGACAGTTACGACAATGCCCACACGTAATGTGTCCTTCACCAGAAACACGGTCACCTAGTGAAAAACCACGTACCTCTTGGCCAACGCCAACCACTTCACCGACGTACTCATGTCCAACAACCATAGGTACAGGGATCGTACTTTGCGACCAATCATCCCAGTTGTAGATGTGTACATCCGTTCCGCATATTGCCGTTTTCTTAATTCGTATCAACAGATCATTATGACCCATCTCTGGCTTATCTACTTCGGTAAGCCAAATACCTTCTTCAGGTTTTAGTTTTGCTAGTGCTTTAATTTTCATACTCAAATCTCTCGGAATACGTTGGGCTATTGCCACCGACTTAGATAATCGCCATCTCTTTACCGACCAGAATAAAGGCATCAATCGCTTTGTCTAACTCTTCACGATTATGAGCTGCAGACATCTGAGTACGGATACGGGCCTGCCCTTTTGGTACGACAGGGAATGAGAAACCAACCACATAAATACCTTTTTCTAGGGATCGCTCAGCAAATTCGGCTGCGACCTTCGCATCACCAAGCATGATTGGAATGATCGCGTGGTCAGCGCCACCCATAGTAAAGCCAGCGCCTTCCATACGAGTTCGGAAATGGGCCGCATTTTCCCATAAATTGTCACGCAACTCTCCGCTTTCGGCTAAAAGAGTCAGCACACGAATAGACGCTGAAACGATTGCTGGTGCAACGGAATTGGAAAACAGATATGGACGTGAACGTTGACGTAACCAATCCACGACTTCTTTTTTCCCGGAAGTATAACCACCAGATGCCCCACCCATCGCTTTACCTAATGTGCCGGTAATTATGTCAATTCGGTCAATCACATCATGATGTTCATGGGTTCCACGACCGTTTGCGCCCATAAAACCAACCGCGTGAGAATCATCGACCATAACGAGGGCATTGTATTTATCGGCTAAGTCACAAATTGCGGGAAGATTAGCGACAACACCGTCCATAGAGAAAACCCCGTCGGTTACGATCATTTTATGACGAGCACCCGCCTTATCAGCATCGATAAGTTGTTGCTCTAGTTCTTGCATATTGTTATTGGCATAACGAAAACGCATCGCTTTACATAGGCGAACACCATCGATGATAGAAGCATGGTTTAGTGCGTCGGATATTATTGCGTCTTCTTTACCTAAAATGGTTTCGAAAAGGCCCGTGTTCGCATCAAAACATGAGGTGTATAGGATCGTATCTTCTTTACCTAGGAATTCTGACAGCTTCTGTTCCAGTACTTTATGCGAGTCTTGGGTACCACAGATAAAACGAACAGATGCCATACCGAAACCATGCTCATCCATGCCATCTTTTGCGGCTTGTATAAGATCGGGGTGATTCGCCAATCCAAGATAGTTGTTCGCACAAAAATTCAGCACTTCTTCTCCAGTAGAGATAGAAACAGCGGCCTTTTGAGCAGAAGTAATGATACGTTCAGACTTATACAGTCCTTCTTCTTTTACTTCTTCAATCTGTTGATTTATCTGATCATAAAATGCTGAAGACATGTTTGTATTCCTTGCTGAAAATGATGTATTTGTAGTGTAAAACTATTCTAACTGATAGCAATAAAGACTATTATCCCTCTACATGGAAAAACATTAATGAATCACAGGCACAAATAACGATGATTTCTAATAAGTTGATCACACTTCTTCCCGATCTTGCTGTCTTTATTCTAGTCGAGCAGGAGAAAAGTTTTACTGCTGCAGCAAAAAAACTCAATGTAACGCCTTCTGCACTGAGTAAAACGATAACCCGCTTAGAAAAGGCGCTATCGGTAAAACTGTTTGAAAGAACCACACGAAAATTGCTCATCACCGAGGCGGGTAAAAAAATCTATGAAGAGTGCATCACCATGGTGAACTCCGCACAACAAGCGATTGAACTATCGACTGAAGACCATAACCACCCTAGTGGACCCATAACCGTCGCCGCACCTGAGGCATTTCTCAATTCGGTTTTGCAACCTTTTGTCATTCCTTTTTTGAAAAAATACCCTGATATACAATTAAAACTTCGCGCTGCAGATGGCGACATTGATATCTTTAAAAACGGTATAGATATTGTTTTTCGGCTCACGGATAAACCCGACGAAAATTTAGTATTAAAAGAGATGGGTAAAACGAATCTGGTTTTGTGTGCCAGCCCTGGTTATTTGACCAACAAAGGTTGCCCAACCCATCCCAATCAACTGATTGAACATGATTGCCTTTATCTTGGTGAAACTGACAACGACCATATCTGGAGTTTTGTTAAGGACGATGAGTTACACCGGATCCCGGTTTCAGGCCGTTACGCGGTAAACCATTCACAAATGCGGCTCAATGGGGTTAAGAATAGTTTAGGTATTGGTATATTCCATGATTTTGTTATTCAAGAAGCAATACGCTCTGGTGAAGTAGAGGAAGTACTCAGTGACTGGACGATAAAAGGCAATTATCATGGCATGATTGCTCTTCAGTTCGCTCAAACCAAATATATGCCCGCTCGATTTCGTGTATTCATCGATTATGCGATGGAACATTTTCTCATCGCCAACTAGGAGAACAACTGTGCTTAAACGAATTCATCACACTGCCATTATCTGTTCAGATTATGATGTATCAAAACGGTTTTATACGCACGTTCTGGGTCTAGAAGTGATCGCAGAAAACTACCGTGCTCACCGAGATTCCTACAAGCTGGACCTTGCGCTACCAGATGGTGGACAGATTGAGTTATTCTCATTCCCTAATGCCCCTAAACGCCCCAATACACCAGAAGCTCAAGGGTTAAGGCATCTGGCGTTTGTGGTCGATTCCGTAGAAAAAATAAAATGCGAACTAGAGGCCAAAGGTATCGAAGTCGAATCGATTCGTATTGACGAGTATACAGGCAAAGCATTTACCTTTTTCAAAGATCCGGACGGGTTACCATTAGAGCTTTATCAAGCATAGCGAATATTAGTCCGCCACCCCTTTCCAATGGTATTGATTCGCCAGTCGATTAAGGGTCTGCACCTCTTTTTCTGTTTCAATCTTTAGCCATTCAATCAGTTCTTCAACGATAGGTGATTTAGTACGATAGTGACAAAAATACTGCCAAGGACTGTATTGAACTGGCGCACCTTCTGGGCATATTAAATACCCGTACTCCAGTTCGGGTAGAACCAACAAAAGATCGGTCACTGTAACACCCTGACCAGATAAGCAGGCACTGAGTGCCATATCCAAGGTTAAGAATGTGGTATCTCTTGTCTTTAAAGAGTGAACATAGTGGGTATTTCTCAACCATGTGATCCAGTCATAATGGTCCATCGTTGGATGAAGCCTAGGCATCTGAATAATCGCCTCTATGTCGGCTTGGTCCGACACCAATTGTTGCGCACAAACTGGAGCCATAAACTCTTCTCGCAAGTACAATACATCGAGGTTATCGGTATAAAGCGAACCACGACGAGTATTGAATATCAGTAAATCGTATTCACTCGCGTTAACACTTTCGTCTTCATCCATGCTAGGGATCACGACTATCTCGTAGCCGGGAAACTTCTCGTGTAGCTGCTGTACCTTGGGAATAAGCGAACGCGTTGCGTAACTCAGCGCGGCCTTTATAACGATTTTTTTCTGATTACTTTGTTTCCAAGAAGCAATTAAGGCTTCTAGAGCTAGATAATTCTTCTCCAACACGGAATAAAGCGCCTGTCCTTTTAATGTCAGTTCAATTGAGCGATTTCGTCTAATGATTAGAGATTCATTAAGATCATCCTCAAGCTGTTTGACCTGTCGACTTACAGCACTTTGAGTAACATGTAGCTCTTTTGCTGCTAAGGTAAAGCTCATAAGCCTCGCTACAGATTCAAAAAACCTGTAGACCTTTATGAGAATAGGGAAGTTGGGGATAGGGTGACATAGTTATTCGCATGAGTTCATGTAATGTCAGCATGGCACAAATGTCAATTGAACGCTAGCCTTGAAAGCGTTACTTTGTGCTACATAACACAGAGGCTACTATGCACAAATTATTTTCTCTCGCTCTCCCACTCATTGTCTCCCAACTCATCTCTATGGCATTGGTATTAACCGATATCTGGATGATGTCACGCATCAGTGTACAAGCACTTGCCGCTGGTGGATTAGGTGCGTCCGTTTATTCGTTTGTGTTTCTTATTGCAGCAAGCACCGTTGGTTGTAGCGCGAACTTAATCGCTATTGCCTATGGGCAGAGCTTGTCACGTCCTGAGTTTGGTATACAACAAATACGCAATGCTATTAAAGGGGCGGTGATGCTAGCCGTAATATGTACTTTCCTACTTACGACAAGCTTGATTTTCGCGCCAGAACTACTGCGTAGTGCGAATCAATCAGATGAAGTCATTTTTATCGGAATGGATTATCTCAACGCCCTAAAATGGGCGATGTTGCCCACTCTCTTACTATTAGTGTTAAGGGGCCTAACAAGCACCTTTGGCGACGCTCGTTCTGTCATGGTGATGTCCGTGATCACCGTTTTGCTCAACGTTCCTATCAGCTACTTGCTTGGCTTTCAATTGGGATTTGGAATAGCGGGTCTCGGTGCTGGTACCTCAATTTCAGCCATTATCTCGTTGCTCGGTTATGGCTACTGGGTTTTTGGACGTGACAAATACTATCGTTTCGCTCCTTGGTTACGACTTGAAGAATACTCAATTAAACTCATTACACCTTTATTGGCAATGGGGGTACCTATTGCACTGGCGAGTATTTTGGAACATGGATTAATCTACGGTGGAACACTGATGGCGGGTATGATCAGTGTCGCATCGTTAGCTATGCACCAGATATTGTTACAGTGTTTAAGTTTTACGTGGAACATCAATTTCGGCTTCTCTCAAGCGGCCGCTATTTTGGTCGGCAAAGACTTTGGCGCAGGAAATCAGGCAGGCATCAAACGAACCTCTCACCAGAGCTTTATACTCGTGACCTTACTGAGCATAATACTGGCTGCCGTGTTTATCCTCTGGCCGGAGTCTATCGCTCAACTATTCCAACTTGAAGAAGGTAATCCGTCAAGTAACCACGAATTAACCCTGCTACTGACCTCATCTATTTGGGTCGTTGCACTCTGTTTTGTGGTTGATTCTTGGCAGTTATTGGCTCTGAATTTACTCAGAGGAATGAAAATCGTGCTCTCTCCAACGATCATGACGGCAATAGGCTATTGGGCGTTTGGGTTACCTGTAGCGTGGTGGTTAATGCCAAAATATGGCTTAGCTGGGATTTGGGGTGGCATTGGAGTAGGTTTGGGTGTAACGGGAATATTACTACTTATTCAGTTGCTCAGTGTGCTGAATACTCGGACCACACACAATGCTATTAAGGGTAAACTCAAAAAGGCAGCCTAGCGACGTTTCTGCTATTCAGTTTATTTATAAATAGAGCAGGCTGATTTCTTTGCCGTATACATTAACGGTCAGTTTTCACTGACCGTTAAATTGATATCTTCTTTCGCTATTTTTTCGTTCACTCACTATCCACCATAATCTCAGAATTACGATAAAATGGACGATTTATAGATTTTCAAACTCGACAATAGTTTGCCTGTTTCGAAGCCCAAGGAAATCTAAAAACTGACGGGCAGTATGAGTGATAACTTGAGTTGCAGGGATATCCGCTCTATCAAGCAGGTCACTGGCTTTTTCTAATATACCAATATCCACACAAAAATGAGCATCTGACCCTGTGGTAATGTAAGTGCCTACTTCTTTCGCAACTAACGCTATTTCGTAACAGCGATCGACACTGCCGACTCGGCTATGTCCCCTAAGCGAGCTGTTATTAATTTCAATCGCCACGTTATGTTCTTTGGCGCACGTTAATACTTTATGAAAATCGAAATCAAAGTTTGGGTTACCTAAATGACCCAATGCATCCACCCGACCACTCTTTATCACGTTAATTAACGTCTCAGTGTGAATGGCTTTATCTTGAGGTGGGTATACCGGTTCATGGAAGCTCGCGATAACCCAATCTAGCTTTTCATCGAGTGTTGGATTTATATCTACTTCACCAGATACATTCAGAATATTCGATTCAATCCCTCGAACGACACCAACATCAGATAAAAAGCGAGGTAGAATTCGTTGATTAGCAAAGAACCAATAGTGAGGGGCTCCGGGCATCGTTTCTGCGTGATCAGTCGTACAAAAAATTTTCAATCCATTCTCATTTGCCACCTTCGCATTCTCAATTAAGGTGCTATATGCATGTCCACTTGCATAGGTATGAGTATGTGTATCAACTTCAAACTTCATATCGCCTCACTCGCTTGTCTTATACGGGTTATTTCCAACAAGTGTAACAATAATTGTGGACATAGATCACTATTTCTTCATCTTCTAATATGAAAAATTAATGACAGGAAACGAAGCCTATGATGAAAACCTACTAAATAATGAACAGAACAGAAAACAGAAGGAATCACTCGTATAAAAAAGCGAACACCTTTATAGAGAATATTACTTATGCGTCAGATGCCTTTTTCAGCTTGGGCTTATACCAAACACCCTTCATTTTTGGCCATAAAACTTGCAGGACACTCGCCATTATAATAAGGGAAACACCGGCCAGTTTTTCTTGTGTTAGTGTCTCGTTAAAAAACGTCACTTGCCAAACTAAAGTGAAGATCAAGTTTGTGAATATCAATGGGGCCAACCGAGAGCTACTATCCACCAATTTATAGGCCTTAGAGCGGAAAACTTGATTGCTAATTATCACAAATGTAAGCACCACGACGGCTAACCAAATAGCCCAATGGTTTACAGGTTCGGACAAGACTTGGATATCTAAATCGGATACGCCATACCACAAGGTTATCGGCAAAATCACAATTGAGCTAAATAGAAAACTCCACGCATTAACCGCGATAGCAGGCATATCCCCCTTAGTTGAGCGATATAGACTTAGTTGAGATCCCGCATTAAATATCGCTGCACATAATCCAACCAACAACTCAGGCTTCAAAGCGATACTGCTTACATCCCCTGCTAGCATTAGCACCCCAGAAAACGTGGCAACTAATCCTATCTTGGTCACGGTTTGAACCTTTACACCAAAAAGTATTTTCTCAAATATAGGGATAAACAAAGGCCCAGCCGCAAATAACACCACACTCTCTACCAATGTCAGAGTGTTTAGTGAATACAAAAAACACATCTGACAGCCAGCAACGCACAAGGCACGCATAATGAACGATTTTGTTAAGTTTTTCTGAGGGAACATAAACCGTGTTGTTGCCATCATAAATAGCATAAAAATAGCGGGAATAAATAGACGTAAAAAAACTAAAACAACTAAACTAAACTGACCCGTTAGGTATTTTGCAATAACTCCGGATAATGAAAGGCTTAGCGTAGATACAAGCATAAAAATGGTGGGTTTATATTCACTAGACATTCTACTCTCCTTTGATACGGGCATCTTAGAGAAGTGACGGCGAATAGAAAAGCGAGTATTATTAACCAAACCTGTTAGAAAAACTTACATATGCGTTCACTAATTCCATTGAAATCTATCTATGCATTTGTTGCTGTAGCTGAAACCGGCAGCATGACCAATGCCTCTGAGGTGCTTAACGTCAGCCACTCTGCTGTGAGTCAGGCAATAAAAAGCTTAGAGAACCAACTGGGTCAACCACTTTTTAAACGTATAGGTAGGCGTGTTGAACTCAACAGCCAAGGCAAACGCTATTACAGAAAAGTTGCACCAGCATTAGAGCAGATAGTCGATGCTTCTGAAGCGCTGCAAAAGCCAATACATTCAAACCGAGTGACATTAAACATGAACAATTCACTCGCGGTTCATTGGTGGATACCTCGTATGCTTAGCTTTCAACAAACCGCACCAAATCTCGATGTAAGGGTTTCCAATCTCGTTGGCCCATTTAATTTAGATAATGAGGGAGTAGATGTTGCTCTTATTCACGACCTTAAAGATGAATGGCAGGACTATTATTGTGAAAAACTAGGGGATGATGAAATAATAATGGTTTGCAATCCAGATTTAGTTAGCAGCAAAGCAACTGTTGAGTCGTTGCTTAACTCTTATCCGGCAATTTATGCCTCTAATCTCCGGCGTAAAAATGACTGGAACTATTGGTGCCAAGCTCACCAACTACCCATTCCCAAACAGAGGAATAACTTAAGCTTTGTTGTTTCTGTACATGCTGTGCAGGCAGCCATTAGCAAGCTCGGTATATTTGTCACACATAGACAGTTTGTTAAAGATGATATTAGACTCGGCTTACTCGTAGAGGTAGGGGAACCGGTAAAACACCCTTCACAAAGTTTCTATTTTGTCTGCCAATCTGGAAAACTTAGGCTTGAAAGCGTGTTAACTTTACGAAGTTGGCTTCGAAAAGAATTTGCGTAGAAAAGCAGAGGCGTTAACTCATGGTAATTAAAATATCGACAGATTTTTCTAATAGGTGTTTTTCAAAGATGAACAAGAAACCAGACAGATGCACCGCAATGTTACAGCTGATACAAGAGGTGAAAGATACCTTACCTCTGTATGAGCCAGACACCTTTACCTGCGGAACAGAAAGCAACTGCACTGGCTGTCCTAAAAAACTTCTTGAACTAGTGGACTCAGAGCTCACTTACTGGGAATCAGCAATATCTCGCGGAATGACGCCAAATTTTGACGATATTAGACAGTTTGGCAAGCTATGCAAAAATGTTCGCCGAGGATTAGTGAGAAACAACCTCATTGTATAACTGATTTTCGGTTCTATTTTATTAAATCTTCCTTCTGCTTCACGCTGATAGATAATCAGTTAAGCTTCAGAAACCATTCATTTACTCTTTCTATCTATTGCTTGATTCTTGACTTAAAGTGTTTAAACAAGAGCATAACTAATGACGTACAAATCATTGATATTGGGATATATTTCGCGAATAACCGCTTTCAGTTCAACAAGCGACATATTTTCTTGATGCGCATGAAATTCTGTCAAATCGTCAAATTTAATCGCGACTACCGAGTCAATTTTCAATGCACAGAACCAACGGCCAGTCTCGAGTGTAGACACCTGAACAATTGAGTCTGAAGCATAATCTTTTTCTGACTCATCTCGAATTGTAATCGTCTTTTTACCTGACAAAATGTCGGTTTCAAAACGTTCGAAAAACGTCATCTCTGATAAACTCATCTCTATTTCCTTACTTTAATATTAGGGTCTGTTGATCTTTCATATTGCTAGCTAAATACGACCAATTTTAGAAACAAAAATAGCGCCATACTGACTACCGTCGTCCAAAGTACATTCCTAGTTTTCCAAACCATGAAGGCCGCAAAGAGCGCGCCCAGCAGATAAGGATTGGTTGGAACAATAGACAACTCACCGTCTTGAATAAAAACGATCGGCGCCCAAATGGCCGTTAATATTGCGGGGCTAGAATATGCTAACAACCTTTGAGTGGTTGTATTCAGTTTGATGGGTAATTTGGGTTCTAAAAAAAGATAACGGCTGAAAAACACCAGCCCCGCCATCGCGAATATAGAAAACAAAATCATAGCTTGTCCTCACTATTCTTATCTTTTCCCTTCTTATCATTTGATTTGTCAACTCTATATAGTCGTTCACAAGCAAAGCCACTTAGCATACCGAAAAGACTCGATATCATTAAGGCGCCTTCAATTTTCATGTACTCCAATGCAACGGATAGAACTAACGCGACAAAAACGGACATTAAAATAGGGATATTTTTTATTGTTGGAACAACTAAAGCAATAAAGGTTGCGGCAACAGCAAACTCCAATCCCAATTGATCCAGGTTTGGGATCTGACTTCCTGCTACGATTCCGACCAAGGTAGCAATATTCCAAACCAAGTAAAAACTCAGCCCTGCCCCCAGAGCATACCATGGTTTAAATCGTTCTGGCGTTTGATTGCCTACTACCGCAAACAGCTCATCAGTGAGTAAAAAACCTAACAACAACCGCCACTTAATCGGCAGTGGTGCAATTTTACTCCGCATTGATACACTGTATAAAAAGTGGCGTGAGGTAATGAAAAACGTGGTTAATAGCATGGTACTCACCCCTACGCCCGCTTTAAACATCCCGACCGCAACCAACTGCGCAGAGCCAGCAAATAATATCGCCGAAAGTGCTTGTCCCTCAAAAGGTGTTAGTCCGACATCCATAGCAAACGAACCGACCAAAAAGCCCCATGGAATAACCGCCACCGAGAGTGGAAATATCGCTAATACTCCCTGCCAGAAAAGACGTTTTCTAGCTATCACGCCTGACTGCCTTCCACCCCTTCAATTAATGTGTCGAATTGAAGATTCCCACGTAATGACTCTAAATCGGGCTCTTCTGCAGCAAGTTCACGAATGGATGCACTGACTTGAATAGAGCGATGCAGATCATAGATAGCCTGTTCTTCTGCTCCTAAACGTGCATATGAACAAGCCCTTTGGTATAGCGCGTGTGCATTGTTATCATCAACTTCAAGTACGCGATTACAAAGGCTCATAGCCCAGTGATATTCGCTCATTTCCATTGCCGCATCCGCTTTATGAGTCAGTGCTTCTAAGTCTCCGGGGCGAATAACTAGGATCTCATCGCAAACTTCCATTTTCTGCTCAGGCGTTTGAGCATTTTGAACTCGCAACCAAAGATTATGAACCTCATTGATGATCTCAATTTCTTGGTTATTTTCAGAAATAATACGGGTTTTACGTTTTAGATCTCTTTCTAATGCTAAAAATTTCGTTTCATACTCTTTGGCTAATTTATTCAAGCGCGCATCAGCCATCTCTTTGGTGCTTTGCTTGATCTCTTTTAATGACTGCCAGCCAACCAGTGCAATCAATGAAGCAACCCCAGCAATAATGTAGAAAAAATACGTTACCGTGACATTGGCATAGTTCATGGATTTATCGGCTACTTCTAACTCTCGGTCAGTAATCTGAATAACTAACCTACGTTCCAGATCTTGTTGGTCTTGTCTAAGCGCTTTAAGCTCATCCAATATATAGCGCTCGACCAATGGACGTTCCAAAATGTCACTCTCAGAATACTTCTCTGCAGAAGTACCACTAAAAGAGATAAATAGAGCTATAAAAAGCACCAAAAAATTTTTCATCACAACCACAACCAAATTACGCGCATAAGAAGGCCTTACAATAGGAGGTAAACTCCATCCTTTCAAGTAGTAAAAAACACAACATACATTTAAAGTGTTATTTCCACTTTTCTCGGCTCGCAAGTGCACGAGAATGGCTTCCATCACGTAAAAGATAAAAAGGCACCCCTAAGGAATAA
>LLEJ01000033.1_pt1 | contig 17491 bp, 17 predicted proteins | sample 595831 | NCBI WGS metagenome assembly LLEJ01 (sample SAMN02919310, study PRJNA255460) | bioreactor metagenome | biome: chemostat; feature: culture 2011_10.1; material: sediment; isolation source: day101 10degC chemostat 2011 inoculated with Wadden Sea sediment taken from... | place: Germany: Bremen... | reverse complement strand
TTTAGTACTCAAAATATAGCTGTGTAATAAGGCCACATTCTACCTACAATTTACCTGAGTTATTTTCTGTGACACTCTTAAAGTCTTCCCTTTTGAAAGCAGGACAATGACGAACTGCATCATCAAGACACGTAATCGACAGAGCGGCGGTTTAAGGTAACGGTATTCGTTGAAAAGAATTCGCGCATTATACACAGAGAAGGCAAAACTCTAAAAAGAAAGCGTGCGCTAAGTCATTCCTCTCACCTGTAATTTTGTTTTCCCATTAAAAGTAAGAGATCTAGAGAGAGTTAGCATTTTTACTTTAAATATTAATTATGATTTTCGATTAACTTGATCCCTCATTACCTTTCGCTTAGGGTATGAATTGCTTTCCAAGTATTATGTTTGGAAAATTAGTGTATTATTATAAAAGTCCAGTTTTAAAGGTGGCTGATTTGGACATTATGTTACTTGAGCATGTATCAGGTATTTGTGAGGCTCGTGGGGTTAGATTTACACCCCAGAGAAAAAGAGTATTTGAACTGATTTGCACCAATAAAAGTGCATCAAGTGCTTACGATCTACTGGAACAACTAAAAGAGAGTGAACCTCAAGCTAAGCCACCAACAATATATAGAGCGCTAGATTTTTTGCTAGAACAAGGGTTCATCCATAAAGTTGAATCTAATAATAGCTTTATATCCTGTTGCTCATGTGGTCAAAATGAGCATTACTCCCAACTTCTAATTTGTGACCAATGTGGTAATGTTGCTGAACTACAAGATGATAATCTGATGACCTTGCTTGCCGGCAATGCCGAAAAGCACGGGTTCAAAATAACAAATCATGTCCTTGAAACACACGGTACCTGTAAAGCGTGTCTTTCAATCATGAAACAATAAGAAAGAGTGTTATGCGCGCTGAATTTGTAAACCCGTTTTTAGCTTCTTTGATGAACGTATTAAAAACAATGGCCTCCCTAGAGCTGAAACCGCTAAAGCCGAGAGTCAAAAAAGATGAAATCGCTCGTGGTGATGTATCTGGCCTGATTGGTATGGTAGGTGACAAAAGTAAAGGCTCGATGTCTATTACTTTTGATGAAGGTCTCGCACTAGAGATCATGCAAAATATGCTGGGTGAACGCCCAAACGGTATTAATGAAGAAGTCACTGATATGGTGGGTGAAATCACAAATATGGTTACCGGTGGAGCGAAACGGATTTTATCTGATAGTGGCTTTGAATTTGATATGGCGACCCCTATCGTTGTATCCGGTAAAGGGCATACTATTCGCCATAAATGCGACGGGGCAATAATTATAATGCCTTTCACCTCCGAATGGGGTAACGCGTTTATTGAGATCTGTTTTGAATAAAACTGATTTTTAAAACCAAAAATAAAAAAGGTTGATGTGATACATCAACCTTTTTTTTGTTTTCCAAATCGTAATGCGTAAATAGCTTGCTCTCGATAAACAGGAACAAACTATTTAACATCTCATCTATTAAGCTTTGTACGTTTTAAATGCGTTAATTAGACCATTTGTTGAGCTGTCATGTGAATCGATTGGTGATTCATCGGCTAATTCAGGAAGAATTTGGCTCGCTAACTGCTTACCAAGCTCCACGCCCCATTGGTCAAATGAGAAGATATTCCAAATAACACCCTGAACAAAGATTTTATGCTCATACATGGCAAGCAAGTTACCTAGTGTACGGGGGGTAATTTGTTTAACCAAGATAGAGTTAGTTGGTCTATTACCTTCGAACACTTTAAATGGTACAAGGTCTTTGACTTCTTCGGCCGTTTTACCTGCTGCGATAAATTCAGCTTCTACTTGTTCTTTGCTCTTACCGAAAGCAAGTGCTTCCGTTTGAGCAAAGAAATTAGACATCAGTTTCTGATGGTGATCACCTGCTGGATTGTGGCTGATTGCAGGCGCAATGAAATCACAAGGAATCAATTTAGTGCCTTGGTGAATTAACTGATAAAACGCATGTTGTCCATTTGTACCAGGTTCACCCCAAATAATTGGGCCTGTTTGGTAATCAACAGCTTCGCCATTGCGATCCGTGTATTTACCATTCGACTCCATGTTACCTTGTTGAAAATAGGCAGCAAAGCGATGCATATATTGATCATAAGGTAAGATTGCTTCTGATTCTGCACCATGGAAATTGTTGTACCAAAGGCCTATCAAAGCAAGAATAACGGGTACGTTTTTCTCAAATGCAGTTTCAGAAAAATGATTATCCATATCGTGAGCGCCTGCCAACAGCTCAATATAATTATCATAACCGACACAAAGTGCAATGGACATACCAATGGCTGACCATAGTGAGTAACGACCACCAACCCAGTCCCAAAACTCGAACATGTTCTCAGTATCAATTCCGAACTCTGCTACTGCTTTTCCATTTGTAGAAAGCGCTGCGAAATGTTTCGCTACGTGGGCTTCGTCACCCGCAGTTTCAAGGAACCAAGTACGTGCTGAATGCGCGTTTGTCATCGTTTCTTGAGTAGTAAATGTTTTTGATGCAACCAAGAACAATGTTGTCTCAGGATTCACTTTTTTTAATGTTTCTACAATATGAGTACCATCAACATTCGAAACGAAGTGCATGTTCAAATGGTTTTTATAAGGTGTTAACGCTTCCGTTACCATATAAGGACCAAGGTCCGAACCGCCAATACCAATGTTTACAACATCAGTAATCGCTTTGCCTGTATAGCCTTTCCAGTCACCTGAAATAACACGATCGGTAAAGCCTTCGATCTTTGTCAAAACCGCGTTTACATCAGGCATGATATCTTTGCCTTCTAGCATGACTGGTTTGTTACTGCGGTTACGAAGAGCACAATGTAATACTGCGCGGCCTTCTGTTTGGTTGATTTTCTCACCCGAGAACATCGCGTCGATTGCCGCCTTCAATTCTGTCTCATCGGCAAGAGCAAACAATTTGTCCATTGTCTCTTGATTGATTAAGTTTTTTGAATAATCAACCAGAATGTCGTCACCAAACTTAGTAGAAAAGTTTTCAAAACGATCTTCGTCTAATGCAAATAACGTATCAAGCTCCATATCTTGTGCTGATTCAAAATGCGTTGTTAAAGCCTTCCAAGCTTTTGTTTGCGTTGGATTAATATTTTTCAACATAGTCTCTGTCCCGATGCCACAGTAGGTTAAATTCAATTAAACGTAGACGAATTTCTACGAGAACTGAATAGCCAAATTAAAAATAAATTTTTCTCGTTATTGAAAAATGAGCGTTTGTTTCGATGAAAACTCGCTTTGAAAGCCGTATTTTCAACGATCGACAGTCTCAATAGGCTCTTTTATTATAATTAGAGTGTGATTATGACGTAACTGCACAGATTTAGTATTGAGTTACATCAGTTCTCAATTTGATCACTAGTTTTACCTGTTCGGCGTTATAATTTAAAGTACTTTCTACAAAGTGGAGTAACTTTCCTATGTGGCAACAAGCGACGATTCACTTACAGCCTAAAAGCAGGGGATTTCATCTCATTTCAGATGAAATCCAGCAAAATGTTCAAGAAATTTCGACCATCTCAATAGGTCTTCTTCATCTGTTTATTCAACATACTTCAGCAAGTTTGACACTTAATGAAAATGCAGACCCAACAGTACGATCCGATATGGAAAACCACTTTAATAAATTTGTGCCAGAAAGAGCGAGTTATTATCAGCACACATATGAAGGAGATGATGATATGCCTGCACACATAAAAGCATCACTACTTGGTGCCAGCATTACCATTCCTATCAGTAATGGAAACTTGGCTCTGGGTACTTGGCAAGGTATCTATTTAGGAGAGCACAGAGAGTATGGCGGTTCAAGAACCATCATCGCGACAATTTCTGGAGAATAACCGTAAACCCTATTGGTACCGGAGGTTCTATTGATGCCTCCGATAACATTAAAATGGTTGATTCACCATTACACGAAAAATGCTATCTTCACTTCCCCATGCAACCTCAGTACGAACAACGACGCCCTCGACTTGAAAACGAATAGCACCACCGGCGCTCCATTTCATATCTTCATGTAGGGTCTTTAAGTTATATTCATCTGCTACTCGTCCTACATCTGTAAACGCGACCCATTGCCACCATGGCACGTTATATAAGCTAAATACTGGCCATGAACCCAACGGTTGCCATTCAGGCATCACTCTATATTCAGCCGTGTAACTGATAGCAGATCGGCCGTGAAAACGCCCGGCAGTAAAACTTCGCAATCGAAATAATCCACCTAGCTTTACACTTTCATATTCAGGAGGCCGTTGGCATTGGTTGTTTGAACAATTATTCCATGTCGGGGTATCTGCTGTATAAACACTAAATGCTAGAACTTGCTTATTGAAAAAATCGTTTAAGGGGCCGATATCCCAATACTGACTATTATGTAAGGCCACTACCGCCCACTGACTATCGTCTTTGTATTCTGGAGAATAGGTTACTTCGATTTGCGTTCTAGACCCTTCTGTAGGGTTCCTATTATCGTTCTGATTATTCCAGTCAAATTCTAATTTAACTCCCCACGTTTCTTCGGCACTTTGGTCGTTTGTACTTAACTCTCTAGAGGCAAAAAAAGGTTGAATTTCAAATGAGCTAACACCACTTGTAAATGGGTTTGATCCTTTGACCTCTCGATTAGGTGTATACCCGGCGGCTACACCAAGGTTTTCACCTTCTCCCCACGGCAAAATATATCGAAAAGAAAAACGATACTTCTCTTCAATACCGGTTGTCTCTGTTACATCCAATGACGAGGAGTTATTGTTGCCTTGATCTCCAAGGTAATAATCGTAATCTACAAATTTACCATTATACAATTCAACACCTAATAACCAGTTTCCAGGTGCCTGATAATTAGCAAGTGCGCCGTAAGTGACATAGGTATCTTTGTCGGAATAGAGCCCCATGACCAATAAACTCATCTGAGGCTGTAGAATACCCGTCGCTACACCAGCAACACCAACCGTGTTACCCATGGAGTCCGAGGTAAAAAAGAAAGGGACAACAGCAGAATCTGGTACCCAATTTGGCCAGCCATTACTGTATGCGGGTGTACTGCATACCAATAAAATAAAAGATGAGATGAGGCTGACAAGGAGGGTTAAAACTTTCATTCATTTCGCTCAGTGAGATATTGCATCTCAACTCGAGGGGTTAGCTTAGTAACCAGTTCATAGGCGATCGTACCAATATGTTTCGCGACGTTTTCCACCGGCAGTGGCGTTCCCCATAGAATAACCTCATCGCCGACGCAATCTACTGCTTCTGGCCCAAGATCGACAGTAAGCATGTCCATTGATACTCGCCCCGCAATAGGCGCTATTCTACCGTTAACCCAAACGGGTGTTCCATACGGAGCCGTTCTAGGGTAACCATCGCCATAACCGATTGCGACAACCCCGATCTTAGTATCACGTTTGCTAGTCCAGATAGCACCGTAGCCCACGCTCTCACCCGCCTTGACGTCTCGTACGGCAATTAGACATGATTTAAGGGTCATAACAGGCTTGCAGTGGTAATCTGTCGCGTCATCGTCTGAGAACGGTGACACGCCATACATAATAATCCCGGAGCGGTTCCATTCTAAGCGACTTTCAGGCCACACAAGAATACCAGCTGACGCCGCGATCGAACGTTCGCCTTCATACGGTTCGGTTAGTTCTAGAAATAATTTAGTTTGCTCTAACGTGATTGAGCTTTGTCGTTCATCAGCGCAAGCAAAATGGCTCATAAAACGAATCGGTTTGGCAATATTATCGCAACGATTAATTCGGTCAACAAAGTCAGCAAAATGCTCTGGCCTAACACCAAGTCGGTGCATACCGCTATCAAGCTTAACCCATACTTTGACTGGCGTTTCGAGTGTTGCCTGCTCTAGAGCCTCAAGTTGTTCGATGCTATGAACCGCGGTCTGAATATTATTCGTAGTCAAAATAGGCAAATCGAGAGAAGAGTAGAACCCCTCTAAAAGCAGGATAGGTTTTACTATCCCTCCCGCCCTTAATTGCAGAGCTTCTTCTATGCGGGCGACACCGAACGCGTCGGCACTGTCTGAGTTTTGAGCGATTTTCAATAAGCCATGACCATAGCCATTAGCCTTCACTACAGCCAATAACTTACTGTTAGGCGATTTTTGACGAATAATATCTAGGTTGTGTCTAAGTGCTCGTAAATCAATAACGGCAGTGGCTGCTTTCATATAGCTCATGAACTATAACCTTATTATTCGTCGTCAAATGCAGGGCCTGCATGTTATCAAATCGAGAATATTGACCTTGAAAAGTAAGCCGAACAGAACCGATTGGGCCGTTACGTTGCTTACCAAGAATAATCTCAGCAATACCTTTCATCGTACTATCTGGATGGTAGACCTCATCCCTATAGATAAACATGATCAAGTCGGCATCCTGCTCGATAGAACCCGATTCACGTAAATCGGAGTTTACTGGTCGTTTATCGGCACGTTGTTCTAGGGAACGGTTTAACTGCGAGAGCGCAACAACTGGGACATTCAGTTCTTTAGCCAACGCTTTAAGCGAGCGTGAAATTTCTGCAATTTCTAACGTACGGTTTTCGCTAATAGAAGGGACACGCATTAATTGAAGGTAATCTATCATTATCATGCTTAGACCTCCATGTTCACGTGCCACACGTCTTGCACGCGAACGAAGTTCGGTCGGTGTTAGACCTGAACTATCGTCAATCAGCATATTTTTCTTCTCCATTAGAATGCCCATGGAAGAAGAAATACGAGCCCAGTCTTCATCATCTAACTGACCCGTACGAATCTTGGTTTGATCAACTCGAGAAAGTGAAGCAAGCATACGCATCATTAGCTGTTCTGCGGGCATCTCTAATGAGAATATAAGTACTGGTTTATCTTGAGACATTGCTGCGTTTTCACACAGGTTCATTGCAAACGTGGTTTTCCCCATAGATGGACGAGCGGCGACGATGATCAAGTCGGAACCTTGTAAGCCAGCCGTCTTTTATTGAGGTCAGCAAAACCCGTATTTAGCCCAGTAACACCATCTTGAGGTGACTTGTAAAGTATCTCAATACGTTCAAGCGTTTTTTCCAAGATGGAATCCACACTTTGAGGGCCTTCATTTTCGCCCGTTCTTTCTTCGGCAATAGCAAATACTTTACTTTCTGCAAGGTCGAGCAAATCTTCAGATGTTCTACCTTGAGGATCATAGCCCGCATCCGCGATTTCATTCGCGACACCAATAAGGTTACGAACTAGTGCTCTCTCGGCAACAATATCTGCATAAGCATTAATGTTCGCTGCACTTGGCGTATTTTTGGCAAGATCCGCTAGGTAAGCAAAACCGCCAACCTCTTCAAGCTGTTCTCTTTGCTCTAGGAATTCAGATAGCGTAATAAGATCTAATGGGTTGCTATCTTCTAATATCGCTTTAACACCTTCAAAAATATGACGATGCGGTCGACTATAAAAATCTTTTGCTACCACTCTTTCTGAGACAGTATCCCAACGTTCATTATCCAGAAGCAATCCCCCTATCACTGACTGCTCAGCTTCCAGAGAATGAGGTGGAACCTTAATTGCGTCTACTTGGGTGTCGGCAATATTTTTGTTTCGGATTTCGACCATGGTGATACTCAATAACTAGTTATAGCGCCACATTATAGCGGTATTCCATCATTTGTAATCCCCAAATAGAAAAAACGAGAATTAACATCGCCTTGACGATTAGATATGCTACATACTTATACTATTGTGCCCATTCTATCAGCGAGCGTGTTTCGTGTATTTTAGGTTATTCCCACCATGCATCCGGATTGCTAACAGATTGATAACTTGCGGATTGATAACTTGCGGATTGATAGTGAGCGGACTGTTTTTCAGCACATCAACGTTGGCAGAAGATAGCCTTGATGACAACCCTGAAAGCTCCCCATTAAAGTCAGAGATTGAATTTGGTTATCAGTCCCATACCGGGAATACTGATTCCCAAGCATTGAATTCACGTGTGGATGCAGAATACACCTCTGGCCGTCACCGACATTCCGGCGAATTTAAACTGCATAAACTAGACAAAAATGGGGAAGAGGATAAATTTCAACTGACATTTGAAGCACAAAGTGACTACAAATTAGGCACAGGCATTTATCTGTATGGTGGGTTCAAAGGCATTGACTCTCGGCACAGCGCCTATTACAAAGATTACACCTTATCGGGAGGCCTCGGTTATCAAGTAGCAAACTCAAAAGACTTATTGGTTGAAGTAGAGGTCGGGCCGGGTTACCGATATCAGGAACCGAATCTAGATGAGCTCGATGATGATGACATTATCTTCCCAAACATTGTCCAAGAGCCTATTTTTAGAGGGCAATTCAGCTCCAACTGGCAAATAATCGATAGCTTTTCCCTTTCTGCTAAGGTGACATTAACGACGGGCGAAAGTAACTCTAAAGTGGATACGGAGTTGAGTGCGATCAACAATATTACTGATGATATTGCTTTAAAAATCGTTCATGAAAAGCAATCCCATAGCAAAGTGCCTAATGGTTTAAGCGACACAGAGTCCAGCTTATCAGTAAACTTATTATTTATTTTCTAAACGCTGAATAACAGACATAAAAAAACACCAGCCAATGGCTGGTGTTTTTTCGTCGTCATCTGGTACTGAAATTACTCAGCAGCAACAACTTGTAGAGTAACTGTAGCAAATACTTCTGAATGAAGTTGGATGCTAACGTCAAACTCACCAGTGTTACGAAGAGCGCCTTCAGGAAGACGAACTTCACTTTTAGCGACTTCAACGCCTGCCGCAGTAATTGCGTCAGCGATGTCACGAGTACCGATAGAACCGAATAGTTTGCCTTCGTCACCAGCTTTAGATGCGATAACAACCGCTCCTAGAGCATTAACTGTCTCAGCGCGAGCTTCTGAAGCAGATAACTGCTCAGCAACTTTAGCTTCAAGTTCAGCACGACGAGCTTCGAACATTTCAATGTTAGACTTAGTCGCCATAACTGCTTTATTCTGTGGAATAAGGAAGTTACGAGCATAACCAGATTTAACATTAACTGTATCGCCAAGGCTACCTAGGTTACCGATTTTATCAAGTAGAATAACTTGCATTGTTTAATCCTCTCTCTTAATAAAACGTACCGATTACTGATGCTTATCAGTATAAGGTAGTAGTGCTAGGTAGCGCGCACGCTTAATAGCGCGAGCTAATTGACGCTGATATTTTGCGCTTGTACCAGTAATACGACTAGGTACAATTTTACCAGCTTCAGTGATGTAATTTTTAAGAGTTGCTACGTCTTTGTAATCAATCTCTTGTACGCCTTCTGCAGTAAAACGGCAGAATTTACGACGACGGAAGAAACGAGCCATGGGCTATCTCCTGATCTTAAATTTTTGATTAAGTATGTTGAGAATTATTAACGACCTAAGGTCAATAATAATTACTCAGCTGCTTCTGGCTTAGCTTCTGTACGCTCTTCACGGTCATCACGACGTGGAGCACGTTCATCATCACGACGTGGAGCACGTTCTGCACGCTCTTCACGTTGTTTAAGCATAATAGACTGCTCAGTAACTGCAGCTTTAGTACGCATGATCATGTTACGTAGAACTGCATCGTTAAAACGGAAAGCAGTTTCTAGTTCGTCAATCACATCTTGACCAGCTTCTACGTTCATAAGAACGTAATGAGCTTTATGAAGCTTGTTGATTGGGTATGCCATTTGACGACGACCCCAGTCTTCTAAACGGTGAACAGTACCGCCAGCTTCAGTGATAGAACCAGTGTAACGCTCGATCATGCCAGCAACTTGCTCGCTTTGATCAGGGTGCACCATGAATACGATTTCGTAATTTCGCATGTTTGCTCCTCACGGATTAGTAGCTTCCACAAATGGCTCGGTCGTCCAAGGGAAGCAAGGAACTAGTATAAAATGACCGAGAATTAAGGACGGCAAATATTATAGAAAAAAGGTGTCAATGACAAGGGGTATTTTGGCTATTGAATTTAGAATATCGAGCAGGCTCCGCCCTATTAGAAATATTATACGATTTAGCACGTTATATAACGAATAGAGGGAGCTCAAACAGTGAGTGTTTACGAACACCTACGAGTCAAAACTGAAACTAACTTCTTTGCCTAATTGCTTCGAATAGACAAACGCCTGACGCAACGGAGACATTTAAGCTCGACACGCTGCCCGCCATTGGGATCTTAATTAAATCATCACACGTTTCTCGAGTTAAACGACGCATTCCGTCACCTTCTGCGCCCATAACGATTGCCAACGGACCCGTTAATTTGGCTTGATATATGTCGTGCGTAGCTTCACCTGCTGTACCTACAATCCATACTCCTTGCTCTTGAATTGCACGCATAGTACGTGCCAAATTCGTCACACGGATGAAAGGAATCGTTTCTGCGGCGCCACATGCAACTTTGCTTACTGCAGCAGTCAATGGTGCTGACTTATCTTTTGGTACAATCACAGCGGCAACACCCGCAGCGTCCGCATTACGTAAGCAGGCCCCTAAGTTATGAGGATCGGTTACCCCATCAAGAATAAGAAACAGGGGTTGCTTTTGTGTCGCTAAAATTTCATCTAAGTCATTTTCGTTCAACGTTTTTGCCGATTTAACGCGACCAATAATACCTTGGTGGTTTGCACCTTGCGCTTTGTCGTCCAACGCTTTTCGACCCATTTGTTGAACCGAAATACCAAACTGTTGCAATTGCTTAATTAGCGGCATCAAACGATCATCGTGACGACCTTTCAGTACAAAGGCTTCAATAATACGCACAGGATCTTTCTCTAACACTGCTTTTACTGCATGGATACCGTAGATAAATTCGTTACTCATTTTTTACTCTTTTTAAATGCTTTATTTAGATAATTAGCTTTTACTATCAGACTGATTATTTTCGGTTTTTTTAGCCTTAGCTTTTTTTGATCTTGGCTTTTTCTTTCGAGCTTTTTGAGCCTTGCTTTTTTTGTCAGCTGACTTAGGTTTGCCAACTTCTTCAGTTGTTCCATCAGGTCGCTTGGTTGGCTCAACCATCGCTTTTGCTTTTCCACCACGTCGTTTTGATTTCGACGCTGGTTTTTTAACTGAAGGGGCTTTTTTATCTGCTTCTGTCGCTCGTTTCTTGGCTGTTTTACCTTTGCCACGCGGTTGACGACTTGTTTCAACTAATTCAAAGTCTATCTGCCTATCATCAAGGTTAACAGATCGCACTTTAACTTTAACGCTATCACCCAAGCGATAGATATTACCAAAGCTTTCGCCCTTCAGGCGCTGGCCTATAGCATCAAAAATGTAGTAATCGTTAGCCAACGAAGATATATGTACTAAACCATCAATATGTAAATCAGATAAACGCACAAAGAAGCCAAAGCCAGTTACGTTAGCGATAACGCCATCGAGTTCCTGACCTACGTGGTCTTGCATATATTCACATTTGAGCCAATCAGACACTTCTCTTGTTGCATCATCTGCTCTACGTTCCGTTATTGAGCACTGTTCACCATATACGTCCATATCATCAAAGGAATAATGATATCCACCCGTAGGCGTCCAACGGTCAGTATTACGACCTGCTTGCTTGGCTGTAAGATATTTTATAGCCCTATGCAAAAGGAGATCCGGGTAACGGCGTATTGGCGAAGTAAAGTGTGCATAGCGCTTTAACGCTAAGCCAAAGTGCCCTGCATTATCTGGACTATAGATAGCCTGCTTCATCGAACGCAGTAGCATGGTTTGAATCAGCTCTTTATCTGGTCGTTCCCCTATGGTTTGCATAAGGTGAGCGTAATCCGTTGGCGAAGGTGTTAGTCCACCGCTTAGGTTTAGCCCTAACTCACCAAGAAAATCTCTAAAGCCCGTTAGCCTTTGTTCTCCTGGGGTTTCATGGACGCGATAAAGTGCCGGTTCTTTAAGTTTCTCCACCAAAGATGCTGATGCTATATTCGCTAAGATCATGCACTCTTCGATAAGCTTGTGCGCGTCGTTACGAATCACTGGTTCAATGCGATCTATCTTACGTTCTGCATTGAAGACAAATTTGGTTTCCAATGTTTCGAATTCTATCGCACCGCGTTGGTCTCTCGCGCCTTTCAACACCTTGTACATGCTGTATAGCTCTTCAAGGTGAGGGACAAGTTCCCCATACCTTACTCGAAGTTCTTCATCCCCTGCGAGAATGTCACCGACCTTGGTATAGGTAAGACGAGCGTGTGAGTTCATTACCGCTTCATAATGCTTATAACCTGATAACTTACCTGTTTCAGAAACGGTCATCTCGCAAACCATACAAAGCCTGTCTACCTGCGGATTTAACGAACAGAGCCCATTTGACAAAACTTCAGGTAACATTGGAACCACTTGAGAGGGGAAATACACTGAGTTGCCTCGATTTATCGCCTCTTTATCTAATGCTGTTCCTGGTCTTACGTAATAACTTACATCAGCAATTGCGACCCATAACCGCCATCCACCACTTGGCTTCTTCTGACAAAAAACGGCGTCATCAAAATCACGCGCATCTTCTCCATCAATGGTCACTAAAGGAAGTTCTGTGAGATCAACTCTTCCTACTTTTGCTTCTTCAGGAACCTCTTCACCCAAGCCTTTAATTTGCTTGTCGACTGCTTCTGGCCAAACATTAGGAATTTGATGCGTGCGTATAGCGATTTGCGTCTCCATTCCCGGAGCCATATTTTCACCAAGCACTTCAATTACTCGACCAGCCATGCCTCGTGAACGACTGCCACGATCGGTAATCTCAATGACTACGACATTACCCATTCGTGCCTGCATTTTTTCTTTTTCAGGGATCAGAATATCTTGATGAATTCGCGAGTCGTCAGGGACAACATAGGAGTAACCTTGCTCTAAAAAGAAGCGCCCTACGATCTGCGTTTTGCGCTCTTCGAGCACTCGAATGAGTCGACCTTCTTTACGGCCACGCTTATCTGTTCCTGCTGGTTGAACAAGAACATAATCTCCATGAATGATCGTGCGCATTTGATGGTGTGGTAATAAGACGTCGTTCTCTTTTCCGACACTCCCTTCAGGGCGAACCCAACCAAATCCATCACGATGCCCAATCACGTAACCCTTGATCATCTCAAGTTTTTCAGGCAACGCGTAGCATTGACGACGGGTGAATACGAGCTGCCCATCTCGTTCCATTGCCCTCAATCTACGACGCAACCCTTCATATTGTTCTTCTCCCGATAAACTCAACGCCTCAAACAGATCGTTTCGGTTCATTGGAACATTCGCTTGTTTCAAAAATTCAGTGATAAATTCTCGACTTGGCACTGGATTTTCATATTTTTCTGCTTCGCGATCAGCGAATTCATCTTTGGGTGTATTGTCTGACATGGGCAACCTGCTTTAGCAAGATAGGAGTTATTTTAAGTATATAGAAGTGTGGGAAAAATGAGTAACTAAAAAGACAAACGCCCCATTTAAATAGAGCGTTCTTAATACGGTATGTTCTTAAAGATTCGCGCGTTTTATATAAGCTACCAAAAAACCTCTCGCCTTTTTGCTTTCGCAATAATATTTTGCGGCATGCGTAAGGCTAAACCATCTCTTAATACAGTAATTCTTTTATGTTGTCTTTTATTTGCAGTAACCGAATTATATAACCATCGATACGCGTCTTCATAATCCAGTGGACTGCCGTAATCACGGAGGAGTAATTCAGCTAAATGAATCCTCGCATTTAAATTACCCATGGCTGCGGCTTCCCGCAGGTAGGGGATCGCCCGTTCTTTATCTTGTTGAACGATCGTGCCTCTAGAATAATAACGGCCTAACTGCTCTAAAGCAGCAGGTAAGCCTTGATGAGCCGCGTTTTCTATATAATAAAGGCCTAATTCTACATCTTTTTCGACACAAACCCCCCAAGTCAGCATGTCTCCATAAAGCAGTTCATAAGCAGGTAAGCTGATCCTCGTTGCACGGGCAACGATATCTTCTACCAACTGACATCTATCTGCTTTTACTCGCTCTAGGTGTTTGTTGTTGTTAATCAGTTTTATTAGCTCAGCTTCTGTATATATAGGCACTGGTTCACCCACGCTAGCAATCTCAGCTTTCGCCTTCGAGAGGGGTGACAGCACTAATAACAGGGAAGCAGCTATAAGTTTTAGCTTCATACCTGCACTCTTTAATCATACCGTGATTACTTATCGGCAGTTTCCTGCCTCACTTTAGTCAAATATAGATCCTAAAAGTGATCTTTGTTCAGATCTTATACCAAGTTGAGTAAGTTGGTGATCAATATAAATACCATTCTACAGAAGCTCATTACATTATTGTACGCTTATCAGCGGGTTTTCCTGTTTATTGGTACCTATCCTATGATATCCATATCGCTGATCCGTTAATGATCCCGCTTTGTATTATAACGCGGTAAACAAGAATCGTTATTTGAACTGGCTGTTAACACAAAAAAGCCGACTACATAGTGTAATCGGCTTTTATTGAAACTTCTTTACCCTTAGCAGTTAAACGCTAAATGGGTGAACTCGAATTATGGTTTCGTGACGGTCAGGACCTGTTGAAACGATGTCGATAGGAACGCCTGTAAGCTCTTCAATACGTTTAATATAATCAAGAGCAGCTTGAGGCAGTTCATCTAGTGACGTAGCCCCAAATGTATTATCGCTCCAACCTGGCATTGTTTCATAGATAGGCGTCGCTTCTTCGAAAGCTTCAGCGGCCATCGGAGAAACTTTTAGTACATTACCATCTTTCATTTCGTAGCCAATGCATATCTTAAGCTCTTCTAATCCATCAAGAACATCAAGCTTAGTCAGGCAGAAACCGGAGATAGAGTTGATTTGGATAGCACGACGCATTGCAACGGCATCAAACCAACCACAACGACGTTTACGTCCAGTCGTTGCACCAAACTCATGGCCTTTAGTCCCTAAGTGGTAACCAACATCATCATCAAGTTCTGTTGGGAAAGGACCGGCGCCTACACGGGTACAATATGCTTTCGCGATACCGAGAATGTAGCCAATATGACGAGGACCAAAACCAGTACCAGCAGCAACACCGCCAGCCGTTGTATTTGAAGAGGTTACATAAGGATAAGTACCATGATCGATATCTAGAAGCGTGCCTTGTGCGCCTTCAAACATGATTTTATCACCACGTTTACGAGCGGCATCAAGTTCATCCGTTACATCAATAACCATCGAAGTAAGCAAGTCAGCATAACCCATCACTTGCTCTAGTACGTCTTCATAACTGACAGCTTCTGCTTTGTAAAAGTGAACCAGTTGGAAGTTATGGAAATCCATCACTTCTCTTAGTTTCTCAGCAAAAGTTTCTTTATCGAATAAATCACCAACACGAAGACCGCGACGAGCTACTTTGTCTTCATATGCTGGACCAATACCACGGCCAGTAGTACCAATCGCTTTCTTGCCACGAGCAAGTTCGCGCGCTTGGTCTAAAGCAATGTGATAAGGCAAAATAAGTGGACAAGCTTCAGAAATGAATAGGCGTTCACGTACTGGAATGCCGCGCTCTTCAAGAGGTTTCATTTCTTCAAGTAGTGCATCAGGAGATAATACGACACCATTGCCGATAACACACTTTACGTTATCGCGAAGAATGCCTGATGGTATTAGGTGGAGAACGGTTTTTTCACCGTCAATGACTAAAGTGTGACCCGCATTGTGACCGCCTTGATATCTAACGGTATACTTTGCATCTTCTGTTAACAGGTCTACAATTTTTCCTTTACCTTCGTCACCCCATTGGGTGCCTAGAACGACTACATTATTTCCCATCTTTCCAGTTCTGATAGCTAGTTAAAAATGGATTCTAGCACCTAACTCAACATCTTGCAGTCATTTTTTGAGCATAAAAACTTCATAAAACGGTAAGAGTCTAATTACACAAGAAATATCCTATTTAATCACAATTCAACTGCTCATTTTTCTTCCCTAAGAAATGAAAACTCGGGTCGTACTTTTCGCCTAGGACATATAAAGGCGGATTAGGAAGGACATTAAGTTGATATTTATCAACACTATCAGTTGCGATTATAGACACCGGGTCAACCACCACAATCTTTCGTTCTGGAGCGCGTTTACGTACCGATGCACCAACACCTAAACCGCCTTCGGTGTGAAATTTTCCCGCCGTTAGAATCACTTTATGGTTTGGGTATTTATTCAGTATTCTGACTATGCTTTCCCCCATGGTTTCATCACGCGTTATTTGAGCGGCAAAAAGAGTGTTTATTTGTGCTTCTGTACCATGATGTATGGTGGCGATAAACTTCTTCTTATATGGGCTATCTTCCGTCTCAATTTCCTGTGCAACAAATGATCTCTCTTTCTCCGGTAATTTATTTAGGTAGCCTAACCCTTCTTTATTTATACACCGAACAATATCATTCGGTGCATTAGCGGCAATAACAGGTACTGCATTGTTTTTTGCATACTCTATAAGAGGTCGATAATCACTTGGGTAATTAGACCAAGCATCTCCCTGCTTAATAAGAGCTTGTTCACCAATATTCCCTTTTAAGTAATCATCAATTATTGACTGTTTATCTCGTGAGAACTGTTCCATGGCCAAAACAAAAGCAATATTTTCAGCATTAAGTGCTTGTAATAAATCCGCTTGAAAGTGATGAACACCAGAATGAGAATGCCACTCTCCAACTAAAACCACGTCCGCCGTCGCTATTTCATCTACAAAGGTGCTTAGGGAAATAGGAGCACCAGACCGAGTGAGTTGGTAGTCGTACATATTAGAGAGGTCGTAAGCATGTTGCGTCTGTTTTTGCACGCAACCAACGGATAGGAACAGCACCAACAAAAAGAAGATTCTTCGCATAATAAACTATTCATTTCTAAAATAAATCATAACCACAGTATGGTTTATTTCTTATAAAATAAAATCAATAACAATAGGTGTGAGATCGAAATAGTGACCCCATTTCATTCACATTAACCACGAACTCATTTAGCTCGTTATCCGCTCACAAACAACATTGGTTTATTTTTTCAAAGACAAACGACAGACATTAAAAAAGGAAGCCTAAGCTTCCCTTTTTTTAATGCATGTTCTTTCGAACACGTATTATTACAAAATCAATCGAGATTATTCGAAGATTTTAGCAACAACACCAGCACCAACAGTACGACCACCTTCACGAATCGCGAAGCGTAGACCGTCATCCATTGCGATTGGAGCAATTAGCTCAACCGTCATTTGGATGTTGTCACCTGGCATTACCATCTCTACACCTTCCGGTAAAGTGATGTCGCCTGTTACGTCCGTTGTACGGAAGTAAAACTGTGGACGGTAACCTTTGAAGAATGGAGTATGACGACCACCTTCATCTTTAGAAAGAACGTAAACTTCTGATTCAAACTTCGTATGAGGAGTGATTGAATTTGGAGCCGCCAATACTTGACCGCGCT
>LLEJ01000032.1_pt1 | contig 17779 bp, 16 predicted proteins | sample 595831 | NCBI WGS metagenome assembly LLEJ01 (sample SAMN02919310, study PRJNA255460) | bioreactor metagenome | biome: chemostat; feature: culture 2011_10.1; material: sediment; isolation source: day101 10degC chemostat 2011 inoculated with Wadden Sea sediment taken from... | place: Germany: Bremen... | reverse complement strand
AGCAAAGTATCACTATCGTACTCAACGAGTTCATCGAGTTGTTTAATTAAATTGGCTTTCATATTCTTAGCCATCTGAATAGGGTCTCGATGCGCACCACCCAATGGCTCTTCAATGATTTCGTCAATAAGCTCTAATTCTTTTAAACGTGGCGCAACAAGTCCCATCGCTTCAGCAGCTTGTGGCGCCTTATCTGAATCACGCCAAAGAATAGAAGCACACCCTTCAGGAGAAATCACGGCATAGGTTGAATATTGAAGCATATTGACGTAATCACCAACACCAATAGCTAATGCACCGCCACTACCACCTTCACCGACCACATTACAAATTATAGGCACTTTCAGACCCGACATCACTTTTAGATTTCTAGCGATAGCTTCAGATTGTCCACGCTCTTCCGCACCGACACCTGGATAAGCACCAGCCGTATCGATAAAGGTAATAACAGGCATATTAAAACGCTCAGCCATCTGCATCAATCGAAGCGCTTTACGGTATCCTTCTGGTTTCGGCATACCAAAGTTGCGTATCACCTTTTCTTTCGTTTCACGCCCTTTTTGGTGACCAATAACCATAACTGGCCGTCCATCTAGACGAGCCATACCACCAACAATGGCTTTATCATCGCCATAAGCACGGTCGCCTGCTAATAGTTCAAACTCAGTAAATACATGTTCAAGATAATCTAATGTATAAGGACGCTGAGGGTGACGAGCAAGCTGTGCAACTTGCCATGCACCTAAATCGTTAAATATTTTCTTTTTAAGCTCTAAGCTTTTCTCTTCTAATTGAGAAATCTCTTTATCTAGATCCACCGTTGTATCACCACCGTGGCGAGACATATCTCGAAGTGCTTCGATTTTTGCTTCTAGTTCAGCAATAGGCTTTTCAAATTCTAGAAAGTTCAGGCTCATCATGAATCCTTTGTTAAACAGCTGCGATTAACCACTATAAACAATATAGTTAATGATTAGGTTATCACAACTGAATTTAGTTAAATTCGAGTTCTACTTGTTTTTTCCCAAGTAACTGTTTTAATTCGTCTATCAATGTATCGTTTGGCGTTACTCGCCATTCAGTTCCCAATGCGAGCTTTGCTCTAGCATCTTCCCTTTGATAATACACATTTACTGGAACGGTTCCCGCTTTGTGTGGCTCCAATATTGCACTAAATCGTTCAAAAAAACTGAGCATTTATTTGCGACTGCATGATCGACACCGATAATCCACGAGCATATTTCTCACGGGCTTCACCAATATCCATCACTTCTCGCGCAGACATTTTAAGGCCACCATTGAAGTCATCAAAGCTGACCTGTCCAGAAATCACTAATATTCTGTCTTTTTCTAGTAATTCTGCGTACCTATCCAACACATCGGAGAACATCATTACCTCAATTCGACCCGATCTGTCATCTAATGTCATAAGACCAATACGAGATCCTCGCTTAGTTGTCATCACTCTTGCCGCAATAACTAAGCCAGATAAAGTCACACTTTGATCGCGCCTTGTTACCGTTGCATCTTTTAGTCGACAACTAGTGTACTTCGCAAGTTCCTTTAAATATGCATTAACTGGATGTCCAGTCAAATAAAGCCCTAAGGTTTCACGTTCTCCTTCCAACCATATTTTTTCTGGCCATTCAGGCACCTGTGCGTAAGCTTGCTCTACCGCTTCTGGTGCATCCGTTAACACACCAAACATATCAGACTGACCAAATGATTCAGCTTGATGATATTGACCAGCTGCTTTTACTGCCGCATTGACTGACGCCATCATGGCTGCCCTATGCGGGCCTAAACGGTCCAACGCACCAGCTTGGATTAATTTCTCGATGACGCGTTTGTTGGCTTTTTTCAGGTCTATACGAGCACAGAAATCGAAGAGATCCTTGAAATGACCACCGCTATTCCTCGCTTCAATGATATTTTCAATCGGCCCTTCGCCGACACCTTTAATCGCTCCGATACCGTAAACGACCGCACCAGATTCATCCACATTAAATCGATAATCTCCAGCATTAATATCTGGGGGTAAAACCTTTAACTTCATTCGGTTACATTCGTCCACCAACCCAATGATCTTTTCGGTGTTATCCATGTCAGCCGTCATAACCGCAGCCATAAACTCAGCTGGATAATGGGTTTTCAGCCACAGGGTTTGATAAGAAACGAGTGCATAAGCCGCTGAATGCGATTTATTAAATCCATACCCTGCAAATTTTTCTACAAGGTCAAATATTTTCATCGACAATTCGCCGTCGACACCGTTATCAATAGCCCCTTGTTCAAATATCGAACGCTGCTTTGCCATCTCTTCCGGTTTTTTCTTACCCATCGCACGCCGCAACATATCGGCGCCGCCTAGTGTATATCCCGCGAGGATCTGCGCAATCTGCATTACCTGTTCTTGATACAAAATAATGCCGTAGGTCGGTTCTAACGTCTCTTGAAGCGAATCATGCTGCCATGTTTCGTCTGGGTAAGACACCGCTTCACGACCGTGCTTACGGTCGATAAAGTTATCGACCATTCCGGACTGCAATGGCCCCGGACGAAAAAGCGCCACCAATGCGATAATATCTTCAAAGCAGTCTGGTTGAAGTCGTTTGATAAGCTCTTTCATACCGCGGGATTCTAACTGGAATACGGCGGTGGTTTCAGAGTCTTGTAGCTTTCTAAATGAACGAGGGTCTTCAAGTGGAATCGATTCGATTCGAATCGGATCTTTCCCTTCTTTTTTCAAACGGGGATTAATTAAGCCAAGTGCCCAATCGATAATGGTCAGTGTACGCAAACCAAGAAAGTCAAACTTCACCAGCCCAGCGGTTTCTACGTCATTTTTATCAAATTGAGTAACAGGAAAATTCCCATCAGCATCACAATAAATTGGCGCAAAATCCGTAATCGTAGTGGGAGAAATAACAACACCACCGGCGTGTTTACCCGCGTTACGTGTTACGCCTTCTAAGATTCGACACTTATCAATAAGTTCTTTTACATCTTCATCAGCCGCATAAATTTCTGGAAGCTGAGGCTCGGCTTTAAATGCCTTTTCAAGGGTCATACCGGGATCGGGTGGGACTAACTTAGAAATGCGATCAACAAAGCCATATGGGTGGCCAAGCACTCTACCAACATCCCGTATTACCGCTTTAGCGGCCATGGTTCCAAAAGTAATAATCTGTGACACGGCATCACGACCATATATTTCTGCCACATGGTCAATCACTTGATCTCGTTTATCCATGCAAAAATCGATATCGAAATCGGGCATAGATACACGTTCGGGATTTAAGAAGCGTTCAAACAGGAGGTCGTATTCTAATGGGTCTAAATCCGTAATACTTAGCGCATAAGCCACCAAAGAACCAGCACCAGACCCTCGGCCGGGGCCAACGGGCACATCATTATCTTTCGACCACTGAATAAACTCCATCACTATCAAGAAGTAACCAGGAAATCCCATCTGGTTAATCACTTTAAGTTCTATTTTAAGACGTTCGTCATAATCTGCTCGTTTATCCAATCTAACTTGTTCGTCAGGGAACAAAAACTCAAGGCGGTCTTCTAAACCTTCTTCTGATTTTTTAACCAGATAATCTTCTATTTCCATCCCTTCTGTTGGGAAATTTGGCAAGAAAATTTCGCCCAATCGAACCGTAGCATTACATCGTTTCGCAATCTCGACACTGTTTTCAAGGGCTTCTGGGACATCTGAAAACAGAGCACACATCTCGTCTTCGGTACGCAAATATTGTTGAGCACTGTAGTTTTTAGGCCTTCGCGGATCGACCAGAGTAAATCCATCATGTATCGCGACACGAATTTCATGTGCATCAAACTGCTCAGTATGAAGGAACACAACTTCATTCGTCGCGACCACTGGCAGCCCTACATTATCAGCTAATTCGAGTGCAAAATGTAAATAACTCTCTTCATCTGCTCTTCCCGTTCGCGACAGTTCTAAATAAAAATGATCAGGAAAATGGGTATTGTAAAACTCAACACAGCTATCAACCAAGGGTTGATTACCTTTGAGTAACGCTCTACCTATTTCGCCATTTTTACCGCCGGATAGAATGATCAGCCCTTCTTTATGGTTCACTAACCAATCTTTATCAATAACAGGTTGATGCTGTACGTGACCTCTTTGATATGCCTCAGATATAAGCAATGTAAGGTTGTTATATCCCTTATTATCTTTAGCAATAACCGTTATCTGCGTTAACTCATCACCAAAGAGATCGGACTGCATCGCAAAGTCTGCGCCAATTATTGGCTTTATCCCGCAGGCGTGCGCAGTATTGTAAAATTTCACTAACCCACATAAGTTAGTAAAGTCAGTGAGCGCCATTGCTGGCATTCCAAGCTCGGCAACCTTTTTCACCAATGGCGGGACTTTAGACAGTCCATCAACCATGGAATAATCACTGTGCACTCTTAGGTGTATAAATTTTGGATCAGACATTATTTTTGGTTACTCGTTCAAGGTTTAGGACTCACAGAGACCTAACGCTTTTTTAACTGGCTTAAAGCTCTTTCTATGTTGTTCTATCACACCATATTTATCAATAGCTTCAAAATGCGCTTTAGTTGGGTAGCCTTTGTGTTTAGCAAAGCCAAATTCTGGGTATTGATTATCCAACTCTTCCATCTCTTTGTCTCGTACTACCTTTGCCAATATGGAAGCGGCACTGATTTCTGCTACTCGCAAATCACCTTTCACAATGGCTTGAGCCTGCATCACTATATCAGGTACCCGGTTTCCATCAATCAATACAAAATCGGGTTGAATATGTAACCCTTCTACTGCTCTAGTCATAGCAAGCATTGTGGCATGTAAAATATTGAGTTGATCTATTTCAACGGGAGAACAGCGCCCAATTGACCAAGCGAGTGACTTCTCTTTGATCTCAGGAAAAAGTGCTAATCGTTTCTTTTCTGAAAGCTTTTTTGAGTCAGTTAAGCCTTCAATAGGATTATTGGGGTCGAGGATAACGGCGGCGGTGACGACATTACCGACAAGGGGCCCACGACCCACTTCGTCAACACCTGCGAATAAATGAAACCCTTGTGGATATTCAAATGGAGGAAATTCTTTAATCATTCAATCTGCCCATTAATTTCAATACTGCCGTTGCGGCTTGTTGATCGGCCCCTTTGCGAATCCAATGGTGCATCTCTGTGAATTTTTCTAACATCTCAACATTGTTATCAGAAAGCAGCCTATCAACCTCATTGAAGAGATTTTCAGCATGACACTGCTCTAAAATAAATTCTTTCACCATCTCTTTACCCGCAAGGATGTTGGGTAGAGAAACAAACTCACTTTTAACTAAACGTTTAGCGATAAACGCCGTGATAGGATTAACATTATAAGCGACAACCATTGGTCTTTTAACTAGCATGCATTCTAGTGCCACCGTTCCTGAAGCTAACATCACCACATCAGATGCTTGAATCACATTTCTAGCGGTATCATCAACTAAGGTAAATTCCAATTCAGGCGCCAGAGTCTTCCACACTTGTTCAAACTGTTGCCGTCTTTTTTCGTTGACTAACGCAACAACAAAACCGAGGTTGGGGTGTTTTTGGTGCAGTTTTTTGCACGTTTCGACAAATGGTTGTGCCAACATTTTCAGTTCTGCACCACGGCTTCCCGGCAATACTGCGAGCCATTTTTTATCTTGATTCAAGCCAAGTGTTTCTCTGGCTTGCTCTTTAGGGTTTTCTAATGGGATGGCATCCGCAAGAGTATGGCCAATAAACTCGCATGGTACGTTAAACTTATCGTAAAACGCTTTTTCAAATGGCAAAAATGCCAGCACGAGATTGGTCGCTGCTTCGATTTTAAAAATTCGTTTTTGACGCCAAGCCCATACGGAAGGGCTCACGTAATGGACCGTTTTAATACCCGAATCTTAAGGTTTTTCTCTAAACGCAGATTAAAGTCAGGCGCATCAATACCAATAAATACATCCGGGGGATTTAATGTATAGTACTTTACTAATTCAGCCTTCACTTTCAAAAGCCTAGGTAATCGCCCTAACACTTCCACCAACCCCATGACCGCGAGCTCTTCCATATCAAACAACGACTGGCAACCCAGCGCATTCATTTTAGGGCCGCCAATGCCGACGAATTGCGCATCAGGCACCTGCTGTTTGATTGCTTTAATAAAGCCTTCGCCCAGAGTATCTCCTGATAGTTCACCAGCAACAATGCCGATAACAAGAGGACGAGATTGAGGCATAAATTCCATTCCCTATAACTGTATAAACAAAAAAGTGTACCAACAAAGAAACTGTACAGACAAAAAAGACCGTAAACAATGTTACGATCTTTTAAAATTTTCGCCATTTAATCTTAATAACTAACGGATAATTCCTCGAGACGAATTCTCTAAGAATTCTAAGAATAATTTAACACCCGCAAACTCTTCCGCTTCTTTCGCTATCTCAATCTTTGCTTCTTCAACGGTGTTACCGTTACGATATAACGCTTTATATGCTCTGCGTATCGCGTGGATCTCTTTCTTTTCAAAACCACGTCTTTTAAGACCTTCGATATTTATACCGAAAGGCGCGCAATGATTACCTTGCGCCATCACATAAGGCGGTACGTCTTGCACAACGATAGAACCACCACCAAGCATCGCATGGTCTCCTACGTGACAGAACTGGTGGATAGCGCACATGCCGCCAATTATTGCTTGCTGACCAATAGTTACATGCCCTGCAAGCGTCGCATTATTAGCAAAAATACAGCGATCACCGACAATACAATCATGCGCAATATGCGCGTTGACCATAAACAGGTTATCGTTACCAACTTTAGTAATACCATTGTCTTGAATCGTACCTCGATGCATGGTCACGCTCTCACGAATTGTGTTGCGATCTCCAATTTCAAGGCGAGTGTCTTCCCCCGCAAACTTGAGATCTTGGCACTCTTCACCTATAGAGGCGAACTGAAAGATACGATTATCTTTACCTATTTTCGTCGGACCTTTTACCACAACATGTGATAAAAGCTCGGTTCCTTCGCCAATCTCTACCTTACTATCAACGGTACAAAATGGACCAATTTTAACATTTGCACCAATAACTGCGCCATCTTCTACGATTGCGCTTGGATGAATCTGAGCAGTTTCATGGATCATAATTGGAATTCTCTACGTGCACATTTAAGGTCAGCAGAACAGACTACAGCGCCATCTACTTTCGCAACACCAGTAAATACCGCAATGCCTCTGCGTTCTTTTAAAAACTCAACTTCAATAACCAATTGGTCACCTGGAACAACGGGTTTACGAAACTTTGCTTTATCAATACTAGCAAAATAATACAATTCGTTCTCTTTTGGCGCACCAAACGTGGCAAAGGCAAGTAAACCTGTAGCTTGTGCCATTGCTTCTAAAATAAGTACACCGGGAAAAATAGGCATCTTTGGAAAGTGACCGGTGAACTGAGGTTCATTTACTGATACATTTTTCAAGCCAATAAGATATTTGCCTTCCACATACTCAGTCACTCTATCTATCAGTAAAAATGGATAACGATGTGGAAGTAATTCCTGAATTCTTGTGATATCCATTGTTTTCTTTTCAGTAGTCAAAACCATATTCCTATTAACAATTCAATTGGTTGTAATTATAAACGAAAAAGATCCGCTATTTGCAGACCTTTTCAGTAATGAGTAGAGATTGATGGTGATTATGATTCCAACTTCTTCTCTACTGCTTTCAGTCTTTTATTTAGTTCATCGATACGATGCACTCGAGCCGCTGTTTTTCGCCACTCTCTATTGGGTTGCACTGGTATGCCGGACGAAAACATCCCCTTCTCTGGTATGCTTCTCATCACCATACCCATACCTGTTATCGTTACCTGATCGGCAATCTGTATATGACCATTGATAACAGTACCACCACCAATAATGCAGTATTTACCAATAGAAGTACTGCCAGCAATGATTGTACCACCCGCAATGGCGGTGCCATATCCGATCTGCACATTATGAGCGATTTGCAGTTGATTATCTAGAATGACATTATCTTCAATAACCGTATCATCTAGTGCACCCCTATCAATAGTAGTACATGCTCCAATTTCTACCCGATTGCCGATCCTAACCGAGCCGACTTGAGGGATTTTAATCCACTCACCTTTGTCATTCGCATAACCAAATCCGTCCGAACCTATCACTGTATTTGATTGGATTAAACATAAGTCACCAATCTGAACACCATGATAAATCGATACATTTGCCCAGAGCTTACTACCCTTACCAATCACGCTGTTTTTACCGACAAAACAACCGGCACCAATAGAAGCGTTGTCTCCAAGCGTGACTCCGGATTCAATCGTTGCATTCGCACCAATAGTTACCCCTTCCCCCAACGTCACATCGTCTGCGACAACAGCGGACGCATGAATGTCACTCGCCGGATTAGGTGTCGAGTCTAAGGCCTGAGCAACAAGGGCATAGGCTAGATACGGATCGGATACGACCAATACGTTAGTCTTGCAAAGCTCTAACTCCGACTCTTTCACCATTATCGCAGAAGCTTGGCATTCGCCTAAATGCTTGCGATATTTCACATTAGAAAGAAAGGTAATCTGACCGTTACCGGATGTATCCATCGGGGCAACAGAGGTCACAACGACATCGCCATCACCATGTAATGCACCGCCGGTAATCGCGGCTAATTCAGCAAGCGTCACTCTAGGCATAATATTATTTAAGCTCTGCTAGTACTTTTTCAGTTAGGTTTGATTCTTCATTTGAATAAAGAAGTATTTGACTATCTATAACCATGTCATAGCCTTCTTTTTCGGCAATTTTAGTGGTCGCTTTTTGAATAACCGCAACCATCTGCTGTCTAGATTTAACGTCTAAAGATTGTGCTTTTTTCTTATAAGCATCTTGCTTAATTTGACCTTCAGCATTGAGTTGGCTGATTTCAATTTTTAGCTTCTGAACACCTTCTTCACCAAGTAGAGCGCCATTACGTTCAATCTCTTGACTTTTTTTGGTCATCGATGCCTGAAGTCGCTCTAACTCAGCTCTATCATCTTTTAATTCTGCCTGAAGTTTCTTCACAATAGCTTCGCGCTGAGGAAACTTACTGATGATATAGCCCGTGCTAACATAACCAATTTTTTGTGCGGCTTCTGCTGCGTTAACAAAAAATGCAGAGCTTGCAACAACAAGACTAAGACCAACAGTTCTAACTAATTTATTCAAAACATTTTCCTTTTAAAAGGTTCTACCTATTGTGAAAGTGAAAAACTCTTCGTCATCACCTTCATAAATTTCAATTGGTTTCGCAACGGAGAAAACTAATGGCCCCATCGGAGACATCCACTGTACCGCTGCACCATAAGACGCACGATAATTCATTGGGTCAGAATAATCATAATAATATTTCTCTCCATAAGAAATATTATTCTCTAAATAATTAAACTCTGTATCCCACACACTCGCCATATCAAAAAATACACTAGTGCGAATTTGGGTTTGCATCTCTTCAGAGGCAAAAGGGGTTGGAACAATCAACTCAACACTTGCGAGCGCGACCGCATTACCACCAACCGCATCGTCAGTTGCAGTATAATTAGGGTTATTACCTACGCCTTCATCGTATACCGCTTTTGGCCCCGCAGAGTTAGAACCAAAGCCTCGGAGCGTAGTAAAACCACCGGCATAATAGTTTTCATAGAATGGAAACAGGTTATCATTTCCGTCATCGGAAGCCCCATAACCATTGCCGTAACCAAGGCGTCCTCTAAGGAGTAGTGTGAACTCATGTTTCTTCGTCAATGGATAGTACTGACGAACATCATACTGGGCCTTAAAGTACTGCACATCTGACCCTGGCACTGTCGCCTTATAAGACGCTCTCTGATGATTACCAGCCGTTGGGAAGTACCCTCGGTTTAGATTATTACGCGTCCATGTCAGAGTAATATCAAAATCATCAACTTCTAATTCACCTGAACTACTTATGTTATCTTCTTGAGCTTTCAAGAATTGTTCTATTTGGACATAAGAATCTAGGTTAGAAATTTTGTTGTGTGTATAACCCAAACCTATTTCAAAGAAATTGAGCTCATCAAAAGGGAAACCCCAGGTCAAGCTTGTACCATAACTTTGGTTAGTATAATCAACAATACCCGCTTCAGAGGCTTCAAATTCATTGTAGAAAACCTTGCCACCCAAACTCACACCATCTAAATTCCAGTATGGGTCTCGGTACTCTAAGGTTATGTTTTTCTGATAGTCATTCATCATGGCATTGACGCCAACACGATTACCAGAACCCGCAAAGTTATCTTGTTGTAAGCCAACCTGGAAGCTAATACCAGATTCAGTACCATAACCAACACCAAAATTGATACTTCCGGAGTTCGCTTCTTTAACCGTATAAACCAAATCGACTTGGTCATCCGTACCCGGTACACGCACGGTCTGTACGTTCACCGTCTCGAAAAAACCCAAACGGTTGAGTCGAGATTTACTGGTCTCGATCGCTTTTGAGTTTAACCAGCTACCTTCCATTTGGCGCATTTCACGTCGAAGGACTTCGTCTTTTGTCGAGTTATTACCCGTAAAACGAATATCTCGAACATAAATACGATTACCAGCCTCAACATTAATGGTTAGGTTTACGGTTTGATTCTCGTCATCGAATTCAGGCTGTGTAAAAACGTTGGGATAAGCATAACCTGCTTCACCCATGGTCTTTTTAACGTTTTCTTCTAATCCCGTTACCAATGCGCCGTTATAGAGATCGCCATCTTCAAATGGAACCATCTGTTCGAATTCAGACTCTTTACCAATCAATTCGCCTTTGAAAACGACATTTTCAATGGTATACGGCTTACCTTCATCCAAGTTTAAAGTGATGTACACGCCTTTTTTATCTGGCGATATTGCTACCTGAGTCGCATCCACTTTAAACTTCAAATAACCTTGATTTAGATAAAATGACTTGAGAGCTTCTAAATCGGCCGCCAGCACTTGTTTCTGATATTTATCGTCAGCAAGAAAATTCCACCAAGAGATATCAACATTCAGATCGAAACGAGATAAAAGTTGTTCGTCATCGTAAACCTCATTACCAATGAAGTTAATCTGCTGAATTTTTGCAGACACCCCTTCGGAAAAGACGAACTTTAGGTCCGCTCGGTTTCGAGGGAGTGGCGTCACTACAGCTTGTACGGTCGCGTTATACTTACCAACGCTGTAGTAGAAATCCTCTAAACCTTTCTCAATTTCACTTAAGGTTGTTCGATCAAGAGCTTCGCCTACCCTTACGCCTGAAGCGTCTAGGTTTTGCTGCAATTGCTCTTCTTTAATCGCACTATTACCTGAAAACGAGATGTTCGCTACCGTCGGCCTCTCTTGCACTTGAATAACAAGTACATCATCGTCTCTCAATACTTTGACGTTCTCAAAGTTACCGGAGTTGTATAGCGCTTTTATGATATCGGCGACATCTTGTTGATTGATATTGTCACCAACACGAACGGGGATCTTCAACAGAGCCGCACCTAATGCAACACGTTGTAATCCTTCCACCTTGATATCTTTCACTGTGAACTGCTCTGCGCCACTCACTGTTGAACTTGCGACTAAAAGAGTAGCGAGTAGTAATTGCTTAATTGCCATACCGGTTCTGACTATTCCTTGATACTTCTGATTGCTTTCTGCTTGGTTGTATTCTCAGGAAAACGCTAAGTAAATCACTTTGCCTTTTCTTGAGTATATCGATATCACAAACGCATAAAATCATTAAAAACAGCTATCGCCATTAGGGAGAAAATAATTGCTCCACCAATTCGAAAGCCCATTTCCTGTACTTTTTCTGGTACAGGTCTTCGGATAACAGCTTCAATAGCATAAAATAGCAGATGGCCACCATCTAAAATAGGTAATGGCATCAAATTAATTATGCCTAGATTCACACTTATCAGCGCTAAAAACCCTAAAAAATAGACAAGGCCGTAACCCGCTGTTGCTCCAGCACCCTTGGCGATGGAAATTGGTCCACTTAAGTTATTTAAACCAACATCACCAACCACAAGCTTCTTAAGCATGCTAAATGTAAGAGCGATGACTTGCTCTGTTTTGTCAAACGCTTTCCCAACAGATTCAAACACACCATACTGTAGATCAAATCTGTATTCATCTGGCCAGTCTGCCACTTTAGGTCCGATGCCAGCGTAGCCGATCACCTTACCGCTAGACAACTCTTTACTTGCTGGCGTCAATTGTAATGAAGTAGAAACGCCGTTTCGTTCAACAATTAACTCTAGTATCTGGTTCGGTGAAGAACTAATTTCATCAACGACTTGTTGCCAGTCTTGGATTAGCACGCCACCAATCGACACGATTTTATCGCCAACTTCTATTCCAGCCGATTCAGCGGCACTAGCATCCGCAACATTAGCAATAGAGGTGAAAATTTCTGGTCGATAAGGCAAGAAACCCAGCGTTTGCATCGCCGATTCTTTTTCGGGATCATACTTCCAGTTTCTAATATCTAATATTTTGGTCTCTTCGACCCCGTATCCTTTGCTTGGAACCAACGTCATGACCATTTGATCATCCCCGATATGAGAAACCAATCTCATATTGACTGATTCCCAATCTAAGGTTTCGGTACCTGCAATAGAAATAAGTTCCATTCCAGGTTCTATCCCTGCCTGTGCAACAATAGAATTTGGAGTAACCTCACCAATAACGGGTTTAATCGCTGGAACACCAATAAGGAATACTAGCCAATAAGCGAAAATCGCGAATAAGAAATTGAATAGTGGTCCCGCGGAGACAACAGCGGTTCTTTGCCAAAGTGGCTTACGATCAAAGGCCTGCGGCAGCATTGATTCGGGAACATCATCTACTCGACTATCCAACATTTTGACGTACCCACCTAATGGGATAGCTGATATGTTGTATTCCGTGCCGTCTGCTCCTGTTTTTTTCCAAAGAGACTTACCAAAACCAATGGAAAATTTCTCGACTTTTACTCCGCACTTACGTGCAACCCAAAAGTGACCAAACTCATGTACAGCAACTAAAATGCCTAAAGCAATTATAAAGCTACCGAAGTTCCATAAAATATCATTCATAATGAGCGTTCTCTAACCACTTCCTGAGCAAGACGACGAGCCATTCTATCTAGCTCAAGCAAGCTTTCCAAGTTATCCGTAACCAAGTGTTGCGATTCTGAACAAACCTTAGAAAGTACTCGTTCATTGACAACAGCAATATCAGTAAAGTTCAGTTGTTTATTCAAAAATGCGCTGACTGCAATTTCGTTTGCTGCATTTATCGCCGTTGTCGCATGTTGCCCTTCATAACAAGCATCAATAGCAAGTTTAAGACAAGGGTATCGGGCATAATCAGGTTCTAAAAATGTTAACTCGCCAACCTTCGTAAAATCGAGTGGCGAAACACCGGAGGATATTCTATCAGGATAAGACATGGTCAGCGCGATAGGAGTACACATGTCCGGTTCCCCCATCTGTGCCAAAACAGAACCATCTCTGTATTGAACCATTGAGTGAATCACCGATTGAGGATGAATAATCACTTTTAACTGCTCTCGTTGGCAATTAAATAGCCACTTAGCTTCAATGAACTCCAACCCCTTATTCATCATGGTAGCGGAATCGACAGAGATTTTTGGTCCCATAGACCAGTTGGGGTGTGCAATGGCCTGTTGAGGTGTCACTAGTTGAAGTTTATCTACATCGGTATAACGGAATGGACCACCAGATCCAGTCAGCAAGATCGCATCTATCCCATACTTATCAAGATCACATCGACCAACACTTTTTTGGACTTGCTCTGGTAAACATTGAAAAATAGCGTTGTGTTCACTATCAACGGGGAGTAGTTCTGCACCATATTGCTCAACGGCATCGATGAACAACCTGCCTGACATAACTAATGCTTCTTTGTTTGCCAATAGAATACGTTTGCCCGCTTTGACTGCCGACATTGTAGGCGCTAACCCGGCAGCGCCTACAATGGCTGCCATAACACTATCGACCTCATCTAAAGAAGCAACAAACTTAAACCCGCTTCACCCGCAACAACCACTGTGGACAAATTAAGAGACTTCAGTTCTTTCTCTAATAAGCTGGCTGCCTTCAGATCAGACATTGCAGCAAACTTAGGTTTCCATTTGATACAAAGCGCCTTCATTGCACTCACATTTGTACCGGCGGTAAGCGCTATGATAGAAAACTTGTCTGGGTTTTCAGAAATAACCTTAAGCGTACTACTGCCTATTGAACCTGTTGCACCCAAAATCGTTATGTTTTGCATCAAGAAAAAACCGCCGTAAATAGAATGGTAAATAGATTACTCAAGAGGTATTTAGAATACCTCTTGAGGCGGCTAAATTGTGAAATAGAGCAGTGTAAATACTGGAAAAGCAGCCGTTAAACTATCAATTCTATCCAGCACACCACCGTGCCCAGGGATAATATTGCTGCTATCTTTAATTCCAGACACTCGTTTGAACATACTCTCAACAAGATCGCCGAGAACAGAAATAATGACGGTGACCAAAGTGATTATGATCATGCTAGCAACACTTGAAAAATGAATATCAAAAATATTGGCGGTAACCCCCCCACCATTAGTGCCACAACGATACCACCTACAAGCCCTTCAATCGTTTTATTTGGGCTCACATTCGGTGCCATTTTACGTTTACCAAATGCTTTACCAGCAAAATAGGCTCCACTATCTGCGGCCCAGACAAGTAGGCAGACAAACAACACTAATTTAGCACCATGATAAGGCTCTAGCTCAATATTCTGAGCCCTTAATATTAGAAGGCTCCAAAAGAATGGCAAAACAGTTAGGACGCCAAATAGCTGTCGTAAGACCATGGAGTGTTGCCAAAAACGGGTCGATTTAGGATAGGTTATTGCTAACGCACTTGCTATCAGCCACCAGGTTGAGGCGACAATCAATAAGGCCATATGAGAAAAAGTTAATTGGTTTAAACTGACAACGTCAGAAGGAATAACCCAATAACTGATTGCCAAACACGCTAAGGTAGGAATCATGGCCAAATAGCGTGACTGACTACCTACAAATTGAGCCCACTCCCAAAGTGCTAAAACGGTAATACCGGTTACAACCAGTAAAAAAAGAGGCAAAGGGAGTTCAAAAATAGCCAACACTGCTAGTGGGGCGAGTATTAACGCTGTAATTATTCGTTGTTTCAAATGCGTTACCTTAGATTTAATCCATTAAAGCTTTTATCTGTCCGCTAGTGCAGCCGAATCTTCTTTCTCGACTGACAAACCAAGAGACGGCGTCCACTAACTTATCTTCATCAAAATCAGGCCAAAGTACATCCGTAAAATACATTTCTGCGTAAGCAAGCTGCCAAAGCATAAAATTGCTTATGCGACATTCACCACTGGTTCTAATGAGAAGATCAACCTCTGGCAAATCGGACATAGTAAGTTCTTTTGCAAATAGTTCTTCAGTAATGTCGCTCGGTTGCAAAGAACCTTCTTGAACCTTTAAAGCAATAGATTTTGCTGCTTCGGCGATATCCCACTTGCCACCATAATTGGCCGCAATATTCACAACCATGCCAGTGTTATTCGTCGTCAATACTTCCGCCTCAGCAATTTTCGCCTGCAACTTCAAATTGAACTGACTGACGTTTCCGATAACCCGCAGTTGCAGATTATTTTTATGTAGCTTTTTAACTTCTCGCGTCAAGGCCGAAATAAAGAGTTCCATAAGTAGGTTCACTTCTTCCTCCGGTCGACGCCAATTTTCACTGCTAAAAGCGAACAGAGTAATGGCTTTAACCCCTAGCTTTGCCGCACCTGTTATCGTTTTCCTTACCGCTTTAGCGCCTGCTCGATGACCAAAAGCGCGAGGTTTACCTCGTGCTTTTGCCCAACGACCATTTCCATCCATAATGACGGCTATGTGTTTCGGAAAATGAGATGAGGAGACTTGGATATCAGGCATAATTATAAATTGATAAATTTGATTGGTTCAAAATAATAGCATAAAAAAAACGCTGGGCTGTTAGCACAGCGTTTTATTACATTAGACGTAGCTATTAACTACACTTCCATTAAGTCTTTTTCTTTTGCAGCAAGAACATCATCAACGCTCTTTACAGCGGCATCAGTCAACTTTTGAATGTCGTCTTGCGCTCTGCGGTCTTCATCTTCTGAGATTTCTTTGTCTTTTAGTAGCCCTTTAAGATCACCGTTGGCATCACGACGAATATTGCGAATAGCAACACGACCACCTTCCGCTTCGCCACGAACGATCTTAACTAAATCACGACGGCGCTCTTCCGTTAACGGAGGAAGTGGCACGCGAATAACCGTACCAGCAGACATTGGGTTTAAGCCAAGATCAGACTTCATGATAGCTTTCTCAACTAAAGGAGTCAGTGCTTTGTCAAATACGGTTATTGCCAAGCTGCGTGCATCTTCCGCTATCACGTTAGCGACTTGGTTTAACGGTGTTGGTGCACCATAGTACTCGACTGTGATACCAGAAAGTATGCTTGGATGTGCACGGCCAGTACGTACTTTACTAAGCGTACCTTTTAGCGCTTCAACACTTTTTTCCATGCGCTCTTGCGCGTCTTTTTTGATTTCGTTAATCACGTTTTCACCTTAAACTTTTAACTAATTTGAATGAATTAATCAGCGTTACTAATCAATGTACCTTCTGCTTCACCCATCACCACGCGACGAAGTGCGCCTGGTTTATTCATATTAAATACGCGGATTGGCATATTGTGGTCACGTGCCAATGTAAATGCCGCTAAATCCATTACTTTCAGTTCTTTCTCAAGGACTGCGTTGTAAGATAGCTTATCATACAGCTCTGCTTCCGGGTTTTCTACAGGATCGGCCGTAAATACACCATCCACTTTTGTGGCTTTGAGAACTACATCCGCTTCTATTTCAATTCCGCGCAAACAAGCAGCAGAATCCGTCGTGAAAAATGGGTTACCTGTGCCAGCGGCGAATATGACAACGCGGCCTTGACGTAATTGAGCAATAGCGTCTGCCCAGTTGTAATCATCACACACCCCTTTAAGCGGGATTGCCGACATAACACGTGCATTGACATAAGCACGATGCAGCGCATCACGCATGGCTAGGCCATTCATCACGGTAGCCAACATTCCCATATGGTCACCAACAACACGATTCATTCCCGCCTCAGCAAGTCCAGCGCCACGGAACAGGTTTCCGCCACCGATAACTAAACCAACTTGAACACCCAACTCGACCAACTCTTTTACCTCTTGGGCCATACGCTCAAGAGTTGCTGGGTCGATGCCGAAGCCTTCTTCGCCTTGAAGAGCTTCACCACTAAGTTTTAATAGAATACGTTGATACGCAGGTTTTGGGTTTGTCGTCATGGAGTTTACCTTCCCGTGTAGAGTTATTGATTAGCTGTCATGAATTTACGCTTTAACCAAGCTTCAATTCAAACGTTGATTCATCATAGCTAAATTATCTGATTCAAATTTTACTATATTGCATTCATAAAAAGACCGTAGCCAAGGCCACGGTCTCTTTCAATACGATGACATCAAGGATTACCCTTTTTGTACCGCAGCAACTTCGTCAGCAAAGCTCATTTCTTGAGCTTTTTCGATGCCTTCACCAACTTCTAAACGTACGAAGTTAGAAACTGAAGCACCTTTCTCTTTCAACATGTCACCGACTGTTTTCTTCGGTTCCAT
>LLEJ01000031.1_pt1 | contig 17855 bp, 12 predicted proteins | sample 595831 | NCBI WGS metagenome assembly LLEJ01 (sample SAMN02919310, study PRJNA255460) | bioreactor metagenome | biome: chemostat; feature: culture 2011_10.1; material: sediment; isolation source: day101 10degC chemostat 2011 inoculated with Wadden Sea sediment taken from... | place: Germany: Bremen... | reverse complement strand
CTAGTAATAAGAAACGAAACCATAGTCATAAACTATACGCTCAATAAATATCGTGACTTCTCTTTCTTCATACTGATTCTCTTTGAGAAATTAAATGCGCAACAAATTGTATTTGTAATACTCACCTAAGGTTTATGTATTAATACGGTCTAATCTGTAGCCACATAGCTGAAAATTCGCTAAAATCGGCGACCTATAACTATACCCAGTAAACCAAAGTACTTTGAGACGCTTCACTCAATGGCGGTAGCGTGCTTAAAATACAGTTAGAAGATAGAATTATGTTCACACCTGTTGTAATGGCCGGAGGTTCCGGTTCGAGGTTATGGCCTTTGTCTCGCTCTGCATTCCCTAAGCAATTTTTAGCATTAGATAGTCACAATGATTTGACTATGCTCCAAGCCACATTTGACCGTATAGATGGTTTATCTTCGTCAGAAGCGATTGTTATATCAAATGAAACACACCGTTTCATAGTTGCAGAACAAATTCGTGCGAATAACTATAAATCGCGAATAATTTTAGAGCCAGCGGGTAGAAATACGGCTCCGGCGATTGCATTGGCATCCTTCCAAGCAATGGAGCATGGAGAGGACCCGATACTGCTTATTTTAGCCGCAGATCACTTGGTGCAAGATAAAGCAGCATTTCAAGAATCTATAACAAATGCAATCGAACCGGCTAAAAATGGCATGCTTGTTACATTTGGTATTGTGCCAACGGCTCCCGAGACAGGGTATGGCTATATACACAGAGGTGAGAAGAAGGATAGCTCAGCCTATGAGGTTAAGAGATTTGTAGAAAAACCGAAACAATCAATAGCAAATGATTATGTTGAGAGTGGTGAATACTATTGGAATAGCGGCTGCTTTATGTTTAAAGCAAGTGTTTTTCTTAATGAGTTAAAAGAACACTCACCAGAAATTTATACTTGCTGCGAAAAAGCGATGAAAAAAACAACCGGCGATCTAGATTTTATCAGAGTAGATGAAGTTGAATTTCTCAAGTGCCCTGATGATTCCGTAGACTATGCCGTAATGGAACACACAGAAAAAGCGGTTGTAGTGCCTATGGATGCCGGTTGGAGTGATGTTGGTTCTTGGTCTGCACTGTGGGAAGTATCTGAAAAAGACGAGAACGGTAATGTAATCCATGGGGATGCAATTACAGAAGACACTGAAGGCTGTTATATATATGCGCCCAACAAGTTGGTTGCTTCCGTTGGTGTGAAAGACATTATAGTGGTCGAAACTAAAGATGCCGTACTGGTTGCTGACAAAAAAAATGTACAACAAGTGAAAAAAATTGTTGAGTATCTAAAAAGTCAAAATAGAGCTGAGTATCGCGAGCATAGAGAAGTGTATCGTCCATGGGGAAAATCTGATGCGATTGATAGTGGCTATCGCTATAAAGTAAATCGCATTACTGTGAAACCAGGCGAAAAACAGTCACTTCAGATGCATTACCATCGAGCTGAACATTGGGTAGTTGTATCAGGAACGGCTAAAGTGAGTAGTAATGGTGATGAAAAAATTATAACAGAAAATCAGTCATTATTTATTCCGGTTGGTGTTAGCCATATGATCGAAAATCCGGGGAAAATGCCTTTAGAACTAATTGAAATTCAATCGGGTTCCTATTTGAGTGAAGATGACGTTGTTAGGATGGAAGAATAAATAACGCAATGCAATTTATTATAAAATATGTTGTAAAGCTATTGGTTAATATATGATGGGGCCGTTGGCTCTATCATTTTTAAGGTTATCTAGGTGCCATTATAATGAATGAAATTCTAAGTCCAGTGTGGGCGTATCGCCATTTTATTTTATCCTCAATTAGAACAGAGTTCAGATCTCGTTTCATTCGCAGTAAATTAGGTGGGGTATGGATGGTATTACACCCTCTTGCGATGGTGTTGGTATATGCTCTAATTTTATCTCAAATTATGTCCGCAAAGCTACCTGAAGTTGCAACGCAGTATGCCTATCCAGTGTATATATTATCAGGCATTATTGGATGGACTTTCTTTTCTGAATTATTTACACGTTCGCTAACCGTTTTTATAGATAACGGCAACCTTCTAAAAAAAATGAACTTTCCTAAGTTAGCTCTTCCTTTTATAACTATTGGAACCGCGCTGGTTAATTTTTCTTTATTGTTTATTACAATGTTTGTTGTTTTTGGTTTTTTGGGGCATCTTCCAATATCTGCTCTGCACTGGCTTCCGTTATTGGTGATTATTACCTTAGGCCTTGGCGTTGGGCTTGGGCTTTTTTTTGGTATTCTAAATGTGTTCATTCGAGATGTTGGGCAAATCATAAATATAGTACTTCAATTTTGGTTTTGGTTAACACCGATCGTTTATATGGCGTCAATAGTGCCAGAAAAATACCATTGGTTATTGATGCTTAATCCTATGACAGGAGTCACAATGGGATACCATAACGTCCTTTTATATAATAAAGCACCAGATCTTAATTTATTAATTTATCCAAGTGTATTTGCAGCTGTATTTTTAGTTTTAGCAGTAGTTATTTTTAGAAAAGCAAATGAAGAAATGACGGACGTATTGTAATGAAGGTTTTAGAAGTTTCTGATATCAGCAAAACATTTAGAGATTATGGAAGTGAGTTAAAACGTGTACTTTCTTGGTTTGGGTTTGGTTTTCGCCCAGCGGAAGAGCATCATATCCTAAAGCGAGTTAACTTTTCTATTTCACCAGGCGAAGCCATTGGAATTGTTGGGCAAAATGGAGCAGGGAAAAGTACGTTACTTAAAATTATTACGGGAACCCTTAAGGCCTCTTCTGGCTCTGTGCGTATTAATGGGCGTATATCAGCAATACTTGAACTGGGAATGGGCTTTCATCCAGACTTGACGGGTCGGCAAAATGTGTATCATTCTGCAGGGTTGATGGGGTTTTCTCGACAGCAGGTAGATGATGTTATTGACGAATTAGAAAGCTTCGCCGAAATTGGTGAATATTTCGATCAACCTGTTCGTACATATTCAAGCGGGATGCAGATGCGGGTTGCTTTTGCGGTTGCTACGGCGTACCGACCAGAGATACTTATAGTCGATGAGGCTTTATCGGTTGGTGACGCTTACTTTCAACACAAAAGCTTTGATCGAATTAGAGAGTTTCAAGCTCAGGGAACGACGCTGCTGCTTGTTTCTCATGACAGAGGGGCAATACAAGGTATATGTGATCGTGCCATCTTATTAGAAAATGGCGGAGTCATTAAAGATGGTAAGCCAGAAGAAGTGATGGATTTTTACAATGCGTTAATAGCAGAAAAAGGAAATAGTAAAATATCACAGCTTAAAACTGACTCAGGTTCGATTCAAACAATATCAGGGACTGGGGAAATTACTATATCAGATGTGGGGCTTTTTAATAAAGGAGAGAAAGTAGAATTTATTAATGTTAATGAACTTGCGGAATTAAAAGTAAGAGTTAGAGCAGAAAGTCATATTCCCCAACTTGTTGTTGGATTTATGATTAAAGATCGTCTAGGTCAGGCTATTTATGGGACAAATACTTACCATTACAATAGGGTAAAGGAGAATATTCTGGCTGGGGATAACTTAGACTTTGTGTTTTCATTTAATGTGGATCTTGGTCCAGGCTCGTATTCAATTGCTATTGCACTCACAGGGGGGCAATCACATCTTGAAAAAAATTATGAATGGCGTGATTTGGCGGTTGTGTTTAATGTTATCAACGCAGAGAAAGAAATGTTTGCAGGTAGTACTTGGCTAAATACTAAAATAGAAATCAAAGAGTGTCTAAATGAAACTATCTAGAATAATAAACCAGCTTCTATCTAAGCTTGATATCGTTGTTGTTCGATTAAGTTATTTTGAGAAAAACCAATTAGAAACTGAAAATAAGATAACTACATTTTCTGAGGTTAATCGTGATGTTGAGGATGAAATCTTACGTCTAAAAAATAAATTACTTGAAATTAGTGATAATCAAATTAAGCATCGAACATATAGCAAGTGGTCAACGATCGATATGTTTGCTAAAGGCAGTGAAAAGAAACTGGTAACATTAACTTGTCCTATATGTAAAAAAAGGCAGAGCAATCTCAAAGAATATAACAGCCATTGCATTTTTGGAGGAGGAGATTTAGTTCGTCATCAATGTTCAAGTTGTGATGTTATCTTTGGGCCTCAAAAAATGTTACAAATGTCCAATAATGAACTTTCCGAAGATTATTTTTGGCACTATAAAGTTTATGCAGAAGGTGATTCTACAGAGCAAGAAAAAAGAGCATTCCATGCAATGAAACCATATAAAAAAGGTATCTATTTAAATTATGGTTCTGGGGGGTGGTCTAACTCAATAAAAGAATTACGAGATGAAGGTTGGGATGTTTATGGGTATGACCCTCATAGTTCATTATCTAATGAATATATAATTAAGGACTTAGAAACTTTACAGAAAATGGAGTTTGATGGTGTTTTTTCTAATAATGTAATTGAACATTTTAAACATCCAATTGACGAATTATTAAAAATCAAAATGTTACTTAAAATTGGTGGGCTTATGTCACATGCAAGTCCTTGTTTTGAATATATGTATGAATTCACGCGTTTTCATTTGTTTTTTTATACAGGACGCTCAGTCAAGTATATTGCAAATGAAATAAATATGGATGAGGAGATATTTGTTGATGGTGAGTTTATAAATGTACTTTTCAAAAGAAACGCATAATAAGGAAGTTTTATATGGCTTTTAAGTCTTACGCGCAAAATTTTGAAGATGTAATACTGTGGCGAGTATTAAATGATGTTGATGATGGATTTTATATTGATGTTGGCGCGCAGGATCCAGTTGTTGATTCGGTTAGTTTTGGCTTCTATGAGCAGGGTTGGCGTGGTATTCATTTTGAACCAACGAATTACTATTCAAAAAAATTAAAAGATGCTCGCCCTGATGAACTCGTTATGCAGGTTGCGATTGGAAATTCGCCTTCTGAGTTAGTACTTTATGAATTTGAAAGCACGGGATTATCAACGGGAGATAAAAGTGTTGCAGATACTTACATAAATAATGGTCGAACTTGTATAGAGACGACTGTTCCAACAATGACTCTTGATAGTGTATTTATGCAAGCTGAGGGAAAAGAGATTCATTGGTTGAAAGTTGATGTGGAAGGGATGGAGTTGTTAGTCCTACAGAGCTGGAAGAAGTCTATGGTTCGACCTTGGGTCGTCGTTATTGAAAGTACCCTGCCAGGAACACAAATTGAATGCTTCGAAGAATGGGAGCCATTGGTGTTAAATAAAGGTTACGATTTTGTCTATTTTGATGGCTTAAATCGTTATTACCTTTCTCATGAACATAAAGAACTCACGGGTCGATTTAGATGTCCACCAAATATTTTTGATGATTTTGTTTTAAGTGGGCTCTCAAGTAGACGCTTCTTTGACATAGATATTTTAGGCAGTATAGATGCTGATATTCTACGTAATTTAAAAATTGAATTAACTGAATTAGTTGAATTAGTTGAATTTTCAGATCTTAACGAAAACCTAAAGAAAAAGAACAGGAATTAGCAAGAGCACAGCTTCGGGTAGAAGAATTAGAAAATAGAGAAAAACAGTTAGAATTGCAGCTGATAGAGTCAGAACTTCAAAGGAAAAAACATTTAGAAAATTATGTGGCAATAGAAACGTCATCTTTCTGGAGAATATCATCTCTGCTAAGGGCAATGATAAATAAAATAAGTAGATAACTAAATAACCAATTAAAAAAGAGTAACTGATGAGAATAGTAATAGATCTTCAAGGTCGCCAAAGTTCAGGAAGCAAAAATAGAGGTATTGGTCGTTATAGCTTATCTATTACTAAGAGTATAATAAGAAATAAAAGAAGCCATCATATTATCGTATTGTTGTCATCAGTTTTCCCTGAAGAGATTTTAGATATTAAAAATGAGCTAAACGGTATCATTCCTGAAGATGATATTGTTATTTGGAAAACTGATTCAAATACTTCATTTTTAAGTGGAAATAGCACAAAGAGAAAACAAGCAGAGCTAAAGCGTGAGCTTTATATAAAATCCCTAAAGCCAGACGTAGTTTATGTTACGAGCTTATTTGAAGGATTGACAGATGATGTTATTAGTAGTGTTGGAAATGTTTTAACGGACACACCTATTGCTATCACTTTGTACGATTTAATTCCTTTTATCAATCAAGATATTTATCTTTCAAATCCAGATATCAAACAATGGTACACCAATAAACTTGAAAGTCTAAAAAGTGCCGACCTTATGTTGGCTATCTCTGAATCTTCTCGAGGTGAGGCTATATGTTACCTTGGTACTAATGAAAATAACGTTGTTAATATCAGTACCTCGGCTGATGCCCAGTTTTGCAAGAAAATAATGGATAAAGAGCAGCGTCTTGCATTGCTGGCTAAGTATCAGATCGTAGATAAGTTCCTGATGTATACTGGTGGTATCGATCATCGAAAAAATATAGAAGGTTTAATTGAAGGATACTCTCTGCAGCCCGAATCTGTTCGCCAGCAACACCAGCTAGCCATTGTTTGCTCTATCGATGAAGCTCAAAGGCAGCGGTTAAGCGTTCTGGTTGCTTCACTTGGATTACCTTCTGATCAAGTCATATTTACCGGTTATATTCCAGAAGAAGATCTCATTGGATTGTATAATCTGTGTTCGGCTTTTATTTTCCCATCTTGGCATGAAGGTTTCGGTTTGCCAGCACTCGAAGCCATGTGTTGTGGTGCGCCTGTGATCGCAGCTAACACCTCTAGTCTGCCTGAAGTTATTGGCCTCGAAGATGCCTTGTTTGACCCACATGACGTTCATGATATGGCGAATAAAATAGAACGAGTACTAACTGATAGCCAATTTAGGCAGGATCTTCTAGATCACCATCAGATACAGCAGCAACAATTTTCTTGGGATATCAGCGGGAAAAAAGCGATACAGGCTTTCGAAGCCGTACATGCTCGCCATACAGAGAGTGAACCTTCATCAGCAGAACGATTGAAGCTCGCATATGTATCTCCGTTGCCACCAGAACGTAGTGGGATATCGGATTATAGTGCAGAACTTTTGCCATACCTGTCACGTTATTATGATATCGATGTCATAGTTGAACAAGGTGAAGTGAAAAATCCGTGGATTTTAGAGCTCTGCAGTATTGTCGATGTGTCGAAATTTAAGGCTACAGCCCATCAATATGACCGGGTATTGTACCATTTTGGTAATTCAAGCTTTCATCAGCATATGTTCGAATTACTTAATGAGGTACCGGGAGTTGTTGTACTGCATGACTTTTACCTTTCCGGTGTATTGAACTGGATGAGTGTACATAAATATAACGACACAAACATCGAGAACGAACTATTTTATTCTCATGGAAACGCACCGTTTAATAATAAGGGTGCTGACTTAATATTAGATTACCCGTGTAATAAAAAAGTACTTGATGGCGCGAAAGGATTAATTTTTCATTCTGATCACTCGAATAAGTTATTAGAGGATTGGTACGGTAAGCATCATGGGTATGTATCAGAGATAATTACATTACTTAGAGAACCGGCTGGTAAGAATAAAAAAAATGAAATTCGACAGCAATTAGGCTTTCCTGAAAATGCGATTATTACAGCATCGTTCGGGTTAATGGGGCGAACAAAGCAAAATATCGATTTATTAGAAGCCTGGTTAGCATCAGAAGGGAAAGATAATACTGATTGTTATCTGGTTTTCGTTGGACAAAATAATGAAGACGGTTATGGAAAGCAAGTTGAAGAGGCAATAGAAAATAGTGGCTGCTCTGATCGAGTCATTATTACAGGATGGACAGAGAGCGAGGAATTCAAACATTACCTTATAGCTGCCGATATTGGTGTTCAATTACGAACGCTTTCCCGTGGTGAAACCTCCGCCTCGGTTTTAGATTGTATGAACTATGGCTTGGCAACCATCGTAAATGCAAACGGATCAATGGTGGACCTCGATGATAATGCGGTTACAAAACTGGAGGATGAGTTTCAGCAAACGGATCTGGTTGATGCTCTAAATAAATTACTTCGTGATAAAAATGAGCGCGAGCGCTTAGGTAGGAAGGCCATTTCTGTTATTAAAAATCGACATGACCCAGAAAAATGTGCTTATGGCTACATGAACAATATTGAAGATTTTTATGACAAAAATCTCATACGTAAAGAAGAGATTGTCGATGTTAATGTAATTGTTAATAAGTTCAATGAGGCATCAGTATTATTGAGTACAATTTATGGAAGTTCATCGTGGCGATTAACCTGTTTTATTCGAAAGATATTCTATCGCCTTAAGCTGATCCTTAGGATTAAACGATGATAAAAAAAATCTTTCGTCCGTTAATAATTAGAATTATCTATATTATCTCTAATTACCCGAAGTTAAAAAAAATCGCTCTCCAATGTGCTAAGCGAATACCAACTTTAGAAGTTCATTTACGTTTAATAATAATGAATAAAAATAATGTAAATATTACGAAAATAGAGAATATCGTAGGCGAAGATGAACTCAGTGAAACATCGAGACATCTGCTCTATCAACTACAAGCAAGTATCACTAGCGAAAGTAATAAGGATAAATAGTTGTGAGAATCGTGATAGACCTTCAGGGAGCGCAATCTGACAGCCGTTTTCGAGGCATTGGTCGTTATAGTCTTTCGTTAGCAAAAGCGATTGCTGATAATCGTGGGTCTAATGAGGTTATTATTGTATTGAATGGCTTATTAGCCGAATCGATAGAATATATTCGTTCTCAGTTCATCGATATCCTTCCACAAGAAAATATTAGAGTGTGGTATGCCCCTGGGCCAGTACATGAGACAGCTGAAAAAAACCAACAGAGACGAGACTGCGCCGAGCTCATTCGAGAGAATTTTTTGGCTAGCTTAAATCCGGACATCATCCATATTAGCAGCTTATTTGAAGGTTATGGCGATAATGCGGTGACGAGCATTGGTAGGATGCATAATATTCCAGTCAGTGTGTCATTTTATGACCTCATCCCTTTACTCAATGCAGACAAATACCTAACACCGAACCCGACCTATAACACGTACTACTTAAGAAAAATTGAACACCTTAAAAAAGCATCGCTTTTGTTAGCTATTTCAGATTTTTCAAAAAGAGAAGGCCAAGAATTACTCATTGAGCAAGCTGGCCGCTTTGTTAATATCTCATCGGCAGTTGGAAATGAATTTAGACCACAGCAGTTAGCTGAGTGCGCAGAGCAGGATCTTAGGAATAAATTTTCAATTACTCGATCTTTCGTTCTTTATACTGGTGGTGCTGATGAGCGAAAAAACTTACCGAGGCTGATACGCTCGTACGCATCGTTACCTGCAGAGGTTAGAAAGCAATACCAAATGGTTTTCGCTGGCATGATGGGATTGATGGCAGATCAGCTTCGGCTGGAAGCAAGAAAAGCAGGTCTTGCGGATGATGAGTTGATCTTTACTGGCTATATTACCGATGAAGAGATTATCCAACTATATAACATCAGCCATGCGTATGTATTCCCATCGTGGCATGAGGGTTTTGGTCTTCCCGCTTTAGAAGCCATGTCTTGTGGTGTTCCTGTTATTGCGTCTAATAGGACTAGCCTCCCTGAGGTTTTAGGACATGATGCAGCTTTGTTTGATCCTTTTGATGAAGCCGAGATTACTAAAAAGCTTTTCAAAGTACTTGTAGACAATTCGTTTAGATTGCTTTTAATGCGACATCAAACGGAACAAGCCAAAAAATTCTCTTGGGATAACAGTGCTAAAACAGCAATAGAGGCTTTTAAGCGTACCATTGCTGAAACTCGCTACGCACCGCCATTAAGGGTACCTTCAACTAGAGCGCTTGTATCTAAGCTTGCTGAACAATTAGGGAGTAAAGCCGAAAAGGAAGAGTTAATTCGTTATGCTCACACAATTGGCAAGAATCATCCTAGAAATGGTTTAAAACAGTTCTTTGTCGATGTGTCAGAATTATCGCAACGAAGTGCAGGGACAGGAGTTCAACGAGTGACAAGTAATGTATTGCTTGAACTTTTAAATGCCCCTCCAATAGGATATAAAATTGAGCCAGTTTATGCAGACCAATTTAATAATGGGTATCGATATGCGCGAGAGTACACAGCGAAGTTAATGGGATTTAGAGCAGATAACATCAATGATGAGTCATTAGTTGCACATAAAGGTGATGTTTTCTTTGGTCTCGATCTACAGCATGATGTAGTCCTTAAGCAGGAAAGGTATTTTGAACAGTTGAGCCGTCTAGGAGTGGAATTAACATTTGTTGTTTATGATTTATTACCTATTCAGTTTAGCCATTATTTTCATGCTGAATTAACGCTAAAACATGGTAAATGGCTGGAGTTGATCTCACGTTTTACAGGGTTAATTTGTATATCGAATACGGTTGCGAATGAAGTAACGAGTTGGTTAAGTGAACGCTACCCAGAGCGGTTGGTTAATCTATCTATTACATCGGCTCATTTAGGGTGCGAGATAGATAATAGCATGGCTTCTAAGGGCCTTCCTGATAACGCGAAAAGCATTCTAGGTAATATTCAAACTAGTACCTCTTTTTTAATGGTGAGTACAATTGAACCTCGCAAAGGACAAGAGTTAGTACTCACTGCCTTCGAAAAACTATGGCAAGAAGGTATAGATATAAAGTTAGTTTTAGTTGGTAAGGCAGGGTGGTTAGTCGATACGTTGATTAAGCGTTTAGAGCAACACGAACAACGAAACCAAAAACTAATTTGGCTAAGTAATGTAAGCGACGAATATCTTGAAGAGATATATGCGGCTTCTAGCAGTGTTATTGCCGCATCAGAAGGGGAAGGATTTGGCTTGCCTCTTATTGAAGCCGCTCGCCATCAGCTTCCAATCATTGCCCGCGATACCCCCATATTTAGAGAAGTTGCTGGTGAGCATGCTTACTATACATCTGCACTCGATGCTCGTGATTTCGCCGATTCAATATCTTGTTGGTTAGCTTTGTATGAGCAGGGTAAGCACCCACTTTCCGTCAATATGCCATGTTTATCCTGGAAGCAAAGTACCGATAAAATGGTAGCGAATATTTTAGCGAGTAGCCCTCAACAACCAAGTTGTCAGTTGTTTGTTGACATATCGGAACTAGTTAGGGTTGATGCTCGTTCTGGTATCCAACGTGTTGTTCGTAGCATTTTGAACCATTTATATTTAATCCAAGATAAAGGAGAGTTGTTCACGGGTAAAAACATTATTATCGCACCAGTCTATTCCGATGGTGAAAGTTCATATCGTTATGCGCATCAATTCATGGATGGCTATTTAGGCAAGCATTTAGAAAGTGAACGACGAGATGACTATATCGAATATCAGGCGGGTGATATATTTCTGGGATTAGATTACCAACCTCAATTTGTTGTTAAGCAAGCAAACTTTTATCAACAAATGTGTCGCCATGGGGTAGATGTTCGTTTTGTTATTTATGATTTACTTAGTGTTAAATTACCGCATTTTTTCCCAATACCAGCAAAACAAGCAGTCTCCCAATGGTTAGAGGTTGTAACGCAAAGTGACGGCGCTTTATGCATATCAAAATCGGTGGCAGATGATCTAAAGCAGTGGATGGCCAGTCATCCTGTTGCAAGAGATCGTCCATTCAAGGTGGACTGGTTTCATTTAGGGGCTGATGTGGAAAGTTCAAATCCAACTAGGGGCTTTCCGCAAGATGGGCCGATGACAATGGATAAGATACGAGAGGTTATTAGCTTTTTAATGGTTGGTACGGTTGAACCACGAAAAGGCATAGAGCAAACCCTCACGGCCTTTGAGTTACTTTGGCAAAAAAATACACAGGTTAATTTGGTGTTAGTCGGTAAACAAGGTTGGATGGTCGATGAGCTGATTAATAAGCTTCGTCATCATCCAGAATTAGGTAAACGACTTTTCTGGCTTGAAGGTGTAAGTGACGAGTATCTAGAAGCGACTTATGGAGCATGCTCTTGCTTGATTGCTGCGAGTGAGGGTGAAGGTTTTGGTCTCCCACTTATAGAAGCCGCTCAACATGAACTACCTATCATCGCACGTGATATACCTGTATTTCGAGAAGTAGCTGGTGAATTTGCCGATTACTTTCAAAATAGTAGCGAACCAGAGATTATAGCTACATGTATTGAGTTATGGGTAAACAAATATCAGAAAAATGAACATATAAAATCAAGTGTAATGCCATGGATGACATGGGAGCAAAGTACAAAAAAATTACTATATTTGATCGATAACTCCGATGACACTTAAGAAAGGAGCGTGAAACTATTAGTATAGACATGATTGTTTGAGAATAATTAGGTTGTCCATAAACTACTAAGTATGGGCATAATGGCTAACTGTGGGATTTGTTGGTTTTTCTTGGAGAGTAGGAATATAGATTATCGGAATGTTTCCCTGGGTTTTTGAAAAGATATGGAAGTTTTATTTATAATAGATATGGCTAAAAATAATGAAAAATAAAGTATTTGTGGTTGATTTAGATGGTTGTTTATCTAAGTCAGATATCCTTGAAGAAAGCGTAATAAGGAATATTTTAATACACCCGTTATGGTTTTTTGTATGTGTATGTTATTTGTTTAAAGGTAAAGTTAAATTTAAAAAAATGGTATATGATCACTTTGGATTTCAAGCGAATGATCTGGTTTATAATCAAGACGTAATTGAACTATGTAAAGTGAAATTGGAAAATGATTATAAATTAGTATTATGTACAGGCTCATTGCAGTCAATAGCTGATAAAGTTCAAGATGAATTAAAGCTATTCGATTATGTTATTGGCACTAGCGATGTTAATAATACATCAAATAACAAGTTGGAACTAATTGAGCGTTTATATGGTGATTGTATAGTAGAGTACATTGGAAATTCGAAAGATGATATTCCTTTGTTCTCTAGGTATAATAACTCATACATTACTAATTATAAGAAGTGTTTACTTCCAACGATTGAAAAATATTCTTTGAATGTTATTGGTGATCCAGCAGGAAGTGTTAATGATTATATAAAAACACTTAGAGTTCATCAGTGGTCTAAAAATTTGTTAATATTTGTTGCTATATTGACTTCGCATTTGTATTTGGATTTTCAATCAGTTTTATATTCCGTAGTCGCCTTTTTTTCATTATCTTTTTGTGCATCAAGCCATTATATAGTCAATGATATTTTAGATATTAGCCAAGATAGAATACACAGGACTAAACAATATCGAGGAATTCCATCAGGGAAGGTATCTTTAGTTAACTCATTGTTGTTATCAATTGCTATGTTAGTCGCTTCGTTAATTTTGGCATACAGTGTTAGCACTAAATTATTTTTTGTGGTAGTTGCATACTTCATTCTGACAAATGTATACTCATTTTTCTTAAAGAAAAAATTGGTTATAGATGTAATTTGTTTGGCTATTTTATTCACGATCAGAATACTTTGTGGTGCTATAGCTATCGATGTAGTTTTATCACCTTGGTTATTAATTACCAGCATTTTCTTTTTTCTAAGCTTAGCTTTATTGAAGAGAAAAATAGAGTTATCTCATATGATAGGCGAGATTGATCGTGCTGTTCCTGGCCGAGCCTACATTGCCCAAGATCTAGGAATTATCAATAATTTAGGAGTTTCCTCTGGTCTTATCTCCTGCTTGGTTTTCACTTTATTTATAAGTGCAAACCAATCAGGTGTTTATAGTAATGAAGGTGAAGTGTTATTGTGGTGTATAACTCCTGTTATTATATATTGGATATCTTACGTTTGGATTCTAAGTGAACGTTTATTGATAAATGACGATCCAATAAAATTTGCAATTAAGGATAGAAAAAGTTTGATTGTTTTTTCAATTATCACCATATTATTTTTGACTGCGAGTAAAATATGAACCCCTATGGACTGCTAATTGGTGCAATTACACTTAATATTGCTGCCAATTTTTTCATGAAAAAAATGCATATAATTGATACTGGGTACTGGCAAGTTCTAATATATGCACTTGTATCTCTTGGAGCTTCGTTTGTTTGTTATAGTTTATCTTTAAAATACATAACAGTTTCAACTGGATATATGTTGTTAACTGGAGGCTCATTAATAGGAATAACGCTTATGAGTACAATTCTATTGGGAGAAACACTTAGCCTTCGACTTGGTTTAGGGTTATTGATTATAGTTATTGGATTGGTAGTTGTTTCAACAGGGGGAGTAAAAGGTTGAATATTCGAAAGCTTACTCTAAGTTCGATCCTGGTTGCTTTTTTTGTTTTTTGCGTATACTCGACTTTTAATGCGAAACCCGCTATTAAGGGTGATGGAAATGAGTATTACCTTATAACTGAGTCGTTTTTGAATCATGGCACTCCAGATTTGAGGCAAGAAGATATTTCATCTGCAATATCTAAATCTGAGAAATATGGTTTTACAATACCCTATATTTTGGACGAGGATATGTCAGGTTTTTATTATTCAAAATTTGATGAAAGGTATTCGTATCATTTCTTCGTGTATCCTTTGTTCGTAGTACCATTTAAGTATATCTTAGAATTGTTTGATGCTAATGATCTATTTGTTTTTCATATAGCCAATCTTTTCTTTTGTTTTATCGCTCTTCTGACTGTGTCAATGATAAACATTGACTATAAGAAAAAGTTATCATTAATACTTTTTGCTATTTTTGGCCCCGGAGTGTGGTATTTGGATTGGTCCCATCCTGAGGTATACACATATTGTTTGATGTTTGTAGCTATAGCGTGCTATTTTTCTGGTAAGAAATATACTTTCTATTTATTGATGGCATTAGCTTCTCTTCAAAATCCTCCTGTTATTTTGTTTTCGTCATGTGTATTGTTGTCTGATATTTTAATATGGTTTAAAACTAAGCGTTTCGATTACATCATTATATCGATAGGGATAACAGGTGTAAGTTTACTTCCTTCTCTATTTTATTTATATCACTATGATGTGCCAAATTTAATTGTACGAGAAGGATACTCAGATTTCGGATATATTTCTATTGAAAGAGTTCTAGGTTTATTTATTAACCCTACATTTGGCCTGATTGTCTATAATTCAATCGCTGTTGTTTTTTTTCTATTATCTGTAGTTTTTGTTTTTACTGGTTCTAAATTAAAAATCCTGAATTTACTAATGCTAGGAGGGGTGTTATTGGCAGTTATAGCTGGAACTACCACATATAATTGGAACTCCGGAATGAATAATGTTATTAGGTATGCTGTATGGGTGTATCCAATGTTGTGCATGGTTTTTGTTATAAATTTTGAACGAAACATTCTAAAACTGTCAGTGTTTAATGGTTTGATATTTTGTATTTCTGTTTTATTTATAGAAAATGTCAATCACCTTACTTTTAATTCGTTATCAAACTTCCTTCTTAAATATAGCCCCAACTTGCTTTACACTGACAAAGAGACATTTTGTGAAAATACGCATAGTAAAGACGGATATTTGCGAAGCCATGGTGCAGATGCATATCCATGCCTAGCGGTTGACAATAATTACAATGTTAGAGCGATGTATACGGACTTAGATAGTGTAAAAATGTTTGATGATAATCATTTTTACAAACACCCTGGATTGGTTGCTTTGACGGAAAGTAAGTTAATAGATGAAAAACCTGGTTTTGTGTATTTATCTGAAGGTTTTATATATAGAAAAAACTTTACTTGGACTGGTAGTCAGTTACCTACTAATGTTGGTATTAAGATTGACGACATGTTAGTTAGCAGTAATGATCTAGGTTTTCTATCATTTGGACCATATATTAGATTAAAAAAAGGAAGCTACAAATTTAATATTTATTATTCATGCTCAAATAAGTTGGAAGTTTCGTTGGTAAATGTTAATAAATGTGGTTCTTGGGATGTTAGTGCTCCAAATTTTGGTATTTTAAAATCAGGAGAAATGTTGTTGGTAAATGATGGTAAAATAAGCAATGAAATTAAAATAGATGACAGATTAGAAAAAGAGGTTATAGAAATTAGAACTAATTATTCGGAAGATTCTACGCGAATGGTTATAAAAGGGATCGAGATAGAAATAATAAGATGACCTTGTTATAATGATCGATTAGTTTATGCTTTTGTCTATTCATAGATTCGCGCTCTAGCATTGAGCAAAATTATCCGCTTGGTGGCTGATACAATTTCAGATATAGCCTCTGTCACATAAGCCCCTACTGCAGGGTTAACAAATAATTTCATGCGTAAGGACTTTAGAACGTTATCTAGTAAGAAAATGTTTAACATGTGATGTAAAAATACTAAGAGAAGGATTATCAAAAATGTAATTGGCTGCAAACTATCTATTACGATGCGGCAGTAATGTCGGGTCGATATGGCGTGCAGGGAAAATTCATGAACATGCCCATGTTTAAAGGGTTCGTGGCATAGTGAGTTCTCATTTTTGAATGTTACTAGTTAGCGTCATCATATAACAGTCTATTAGTCGATGATCGATTTGACGATCATTTTCAGTGTTTTCTAATACCTCCATAGATAAATTGGAGGTTCAACGATGAGTAACCAGCACCCATTTATGCATTTTGACGTCATTCCAGATTACCGACAACAAGGCAAAGTCGAGCACAAGTTAACTGATATCATTTTGTTAACAATTTGTGCTGTGCTTTCTGGTCAAGATGACTGGAAAGTGATAAGTCTTTACGGTCAAGCTCGGTTGGGTTTTTTGAAGCGATTTGGTGATTTTAGTCATGGTGTTCCTTCAACATCGACGATAGCCAGAGCGATGGGAATGATTAATGCGACTCGACTGCAAAAATGCTTTATCGAATGGATGAAGGATTGCTGTGAGCTTACTAAAGGTGAAGTCATTGCCATTGACGGTAAAACTGTTAGGGGCTCTTATGATGACTCTCGCGGACTTGGCGCCATTCATATGGTCAACGCTTTTGCGACTGAAAATGGCGTGAGTCTGGGACAACATAAAGTATACGAAAAAAGCAACGAGATTACTGCCATTCCAGAGTTGCTCGAACTTCTTGATATATCAGGATGTTTGGTCACTATTGATGCAATGGGATGCCAAAAGAAAATTGCTCAAAAAGTGCTAAACAAAAACGCTGATTACTTACTAGCGGTGAAAGGTAATCAAGGTCGTCTAGAGCAAGCATTCGATAACTATTTCGATATGAGCATGCTACAAAAACACGATGGTGATTCTTACAGCACACAAGAAAAATCACGTGGGAGACAAGAGACTAGGCTGGCATTAACGAACACAGATTTGAGTGTTTTAGGTGACTTAGAGTTTGATTGGCCTGAGCTAAAAACAATGGGTATTGTCGTTTCTGTAAGACAAGAAGAAGCCGTGGCAAAAGAGTCGGAAATTACGGTGAGATATTACATTAGCTCGAAGAATTTAAATGCTAAGGAATTGTTAAATGCAACGCGTTCACATTGGTTAGTTGAGTCGATGCACTGGAGTTTGGATACTGAATTTGGCGAAGATGCTTGCCGAAAACGAGCGGAAGAGAGTGCAGAGAATTTCGCGAGGATCAGACAGATGTGCTTAAACATGCTGAAGAGTGAAACGACACTAAAGGCGAGTGTTAAACATAAAAGAGCGATGTGTGCGATGGATTCTGAGTACCTTTTGAAGGTTCTGGCGAGCCTTTATTGACGGGGATGTTCATGAATTTTCCGTGACTACATATTTTTAATATAGAATAGGTTCTATTGATTTTAGATATGAACTTAGGTTGATGATTAAAATAAGAAATATCGGAAGATATGGAACCAAAGAGTTAGATGTTGGAAATATT
>LLEJ01000030.1_pt1 | contig 17917 bp, 13 predicted proteins | sample 595831 | NCBI WGS metagenome assembly LLEJ01 (sample SAMN02919310, study PRJNA255460) | bioreactor metagenome | biome: chemostat; feature: culture 2011_10.1; material: sediment; isolation source: day101 10degC chemostat 2011 inoculated with Wadden Sea sediment taken from... | place: Germany: Bremen... | reverse complement strand
ACTCTCTACAAATTCACCTGCATCAAAGTGTGCTCTTCTCTCACAGTTATCATGAATTCTATAACCAAATGCAAATTTAGGTCTTAAAAGTGAGTCTAATTCAGGGATTTGACCAGTTAAAACAAAATGTAAAACTACACCAACCATATTTGCTGGGTTTGCTGGACAGGCAGGAATATTAATTACAGGTTTACCTTTTACTAAATCCATTACACCAACTGCACCTGTTGGATTTGGAGCAGCAGCTGGAACACCACCATATGTTGCACATGAACCAACAGCAACAACAGCAGCAGCATCTTTAGATAATCTTGCCAAGTGATCTTTAAAAGTTTCACCAGAAGCACCAATTGTTCCATAAGCACCATCAAGAGCCATAGGAATTGCACCTTCGACAAATAATAAGTATTTACCTTTAAAATGATGAATCGCATCTTCTAATTGTGCATCAGCTTGATGACCAGACGCAGCCATAATTGTCTCGTGGAATTCTAAACTTAATACATCAAATAGTAAATCATCAACAGTAGGAGTTGAAGATCTTAATAATGCTTCAGAGTTACCAGCACAATCTTGTAATTCAATCCAAATTACTGGAACCCTATTCATAAGTTCAGTGGCTTCGGCAACTAAAGGAGTGAACATAGGAGGTAACATCAATGTAGCAGTAGTAGCACTTGCCCATTTCATGAAATCTCTTCTATTAACACCTTCACTTTCAACAACATCCATTAAATCAATATCTTTTAATGCTGGTTGTTGTCTTAATGCTTCTAATCTACTTTTTGCTTGGTCAAAAAGCGAATTATAATAAGCATCACCTTTGTTCGTATCAACCCGTGCTGAATCTTGGGTAAAAACTTTTTTTACCATTTCCTGAGAATCAACCATATACTTCTCCTTACTTTTTTTCTAAATGAACATTCATTTACTTTCAATGTAAAACTAACGTTTCATAACTTAATTATGACTTATAAAGGACAACTAGTTTTAAGGCCTTAGTAGCAATAAAATAGCATATAAAAAATAAGTATTTTGCTATTGACTAAAAATTGGGATTTATATTTTTTTGGTAAAAAGAGTTTTACTTTTGAAAGAAGTTTAAAACTTAATTTTTTTTGAAATTTTTATTTCATATGTTACATAATGATACATATTTTTATATTTTAATGAGTTGTACATACAGAACAGACATCAAAGCTACGTAAGATTATTTTTGCTTTTTCAATAGATGTATTACCAATAATTGCCTTTTGTGCTATTGAATAATTACTTTTATCACCAGGGCCAAGATTCCAAACTGTAGGAGTAATCACATTATAAGTATCGATTTTGCCCTCTTTTATAGATACCTCATGAAGTAAAGAACCTCTACAAGCTTCAACAACACCAGTTGCCTTTGCTTTATCTATTTCACTTAAAGAAATCTCTGGCTTAATAAAAGACTCTTCACTAATATCAATTTGTTTTATTAATTCTTTTGTCATATATAAAAGACGTGCTAATTCATCCATTCTTGCCATAACTCTTGTAAATACGGAATCTTTGTACTCTTTATGAATCTCTTTAATAAACTTTCTACCTTGAACTAAAGCTCGTGATAATGGACCTGTTTCATAAAATTCATTTGAATATTTAACATTCTTTGCCCATCCGAAAGCCTCTTTACTATCAAGTTTCTCATCAATATTATAAGTATAATTTGTATCTTCACTAATTCTATTTAAATCAATTTTAGTTGATAACCTTTTATTTATTCTTCCACTTTTAAACAGTGTTGATTTACCTAATACAACGTGTTTGTCGTATGTCATTCCAATTTTTTCTAAATCATTTTCAAAACTAAGATTTATAAAATCTCTTAAATCCCCATTTATTTTATCAACATCTTTTATTGAAGAAGAGGATAAATAACTTTCAAAATCCATTCCTATAAAATCATTTTCGTAAAATTTAATTGCTTGATCTAAATAATTCTGCATAGAAGTTAAATCTAAAAGTGTAGGATCACTAACAACACCACCAGGCAACATATAAGAAGTGTGAGGCCATTGTCCTCCAATAATTGCTAAAGCTTTTATTGTTTCACTCGCAACACTTGAGGCTTTTAACCATTTTTCGCCTTTTAAAGGTGAGTATGCATTATAATCACTATTTGATAACTTTGTAATATCAGGCATAATAAACATATAAAACCACTTTATATGTGAATCAATAATCTCAATATTTAAGCCTATTTCTCTAAGAAGTTTTGCCTTTCTTGTAATAGTTAATTCTTCACCGATATTTTTATAAATATTTTCAAGAGCATTTACTGTTGCAAGAAGATGAGCTTGTCCACAAATACCACAGATTCTTGGAGTATAAATTAATGCATCTAAAGGTGATTTACCCTCTAAAATTAATTCAAAGCCTCTAAAATTTAAGAACTCAATTCTTGCATCACTTATTACATTATTTTCCCAAGAACAAGCAAGTTTCGCTTCACCCTCAATTCTTTCAACTAAATCCACAGTTTTCATTTAAGCCCTTCATAAAAAATTGATTCTAACATATTTTGAATAATAGCAGTATTTTTGGCAATTAATAATTTTAAGATAAATATTAATATTTTATAATATAATAGAGTATGAAAAAAATACTAATTATTACTTTTTTAACAATAAACCTTTTAATAGCTTCAACATTAAGTGACTTAAGAATTACGGATGATGATTTCGTAAAGATACTTTACTCTTCAAAAAAGAATTTTGTTTTGGATAGAATTAATGAATTAATGTTATTAAAAAAATCTCTTAAAAAAGTAGATGATGATTTTACAAAACTAACTTCTGTTAACGACCTTTTTAATGAATATGATTTTAAAAGTGATATGTCAGTTTATAAAAAAAATGACTATTGGGCTTCAAGAAAAGAGTTTATATTTAAAGGCAGTGGCGATTGTGAAGATTTTGTTATTGCAAAATATTTTACACTTCTAGAGTTAGGAATTGATGAATCGAAGTTATCACTTCTTCATAATCTACACGATAACGAGTATCACTTAGTTCTTGCCTATCAAGAAGATCAATTCTCTGATGTGTTTATCTTAGATAATATTAATAAAAAAATTCTTCCTTTAACAGCTAGAAATGATATATTAGTGTTATATACTCTTAAAACTATTGATTTAAGTAAAGCCGTTGATTTAACATCTGATTTACAAACTTTAAGTAATTATAAATGGACAGAAATTTATTTAAAATCTAAAAACATAAAATTAAAATTAGTCAATTAATTTTTTGTGAAGTCTATCTATCTTAAAAGTTTTAGCAATACCGGTAAGGGATAAGTAAGCTCTTTTATTAATTCCTAAAGGTACTTGATCTGGAATACCTATATTCTTTTTTGTTTCTAACATATTATCTCGAGGAAAATCAAACTCAGTACAACCAATACAAGGCATTCCAACTCTTGTTTTAGTATTAACTTCATTCCAAAGAATTTTATTACAGTTTGAATGAGTCATAGGTCCCCTGCATCCTTGATCATAGAATAAACAGCCCTCTTTTACTCCAAAGCTTTTTGATTCTACTTTCCATTCAAAGTATTCATTTCTTGTACATCCATGATGAGCTAAACCATAATATAACTCTTTTGGTCTTCCTTCATCATCTAATGCCATTTTTTTATAATCTTTAATAGTAAATAGTGTCTGAAAAATCCATTCAGGATGAACAGGACAACCCGTTAAATTTATTACTGGATGTTTTAAAGAGTATAAGTTATCAATATCTAAAGAGTCTTGTATCCCTTTTATATCTTCATTCTGCTCAAACTTAGCATGTAACCCACCATATGAAGCACAAGAACCAACTGCAATTAAATATTTTGATTTTGAAACTAATTGATTTAATAAAAGACTTGTTGTTTCACCTGAGATAGAAAAAAATCTTTCATTTGATGTAATTGCACCTTCAACTAATAAAAAATCTATTTCTATATTTGATTTTATAATCTCTTTTAATGAAATATCAACAGTTAAAGAAGGATGATAAATCAAATCAAAACTATCTAAAAATAGTTTCATTCTATTATCATTTGAGCTTAAAAAAGAGTGTGTATTTCCATTACAGGTTACAGCTTGAAACCATAATACTTTTGGTTTTTGATTTTTATTCGTCCTCATACTTTAAAGCTCTATATATATTCTCTGCTACTGCATCAGAATAAGATAATACATCTTTATCTAAAACTTTTTCACCAGATAAAAATGCGAACCCACCAAGTGCTCCCATTAGCATTGCAAATGCAGGGAAAAAATCTTGTTGTCTAAACTCTTTATTTGCAGCACCATCATCAAGTAAAATCATAACTTCTGTAACAAATTCACTTACACATAAAAAACCTTCACAACCTTCTGCAAAAACTTCTCTGTTTGATAAGTAAACCCTTAAAAAATATTCAATAACTTCTGGAGATTTTTTTACACTTTCCATATATTTTCGAGTAAAAACAAATATTTTTTCTTTTGAAGAAATATCCATATTATTTATCTCTTTAAGTTCGACAGCTAATACATTAGTTGAATATTTAATAGCATACTTTGCTAATTCTTCTTTAGACTTGAAGTAATTATACATATTTCCAACACTCATCTTCATCGACTTCGCAATATCTGGAATTGTTGTATTATAAAAACCATTTTTTGAAAAAAGTTTTAAAGAATTTTCAATTATGGTATTCTTTTTTTCTTCTTTTACTGACAAAATATATCCTTCATATGTCTACTTTTTTTAAATTATAGTATTATAAGAATTAATACTAAATGAATATTCATATCGTTTGGGAAAGTAAATAAAAATGTTATATAAGATTTTAAATAAAAACTCAAGCTAAAAGCTTGAGTTTTATATTTTTATGAGTGAACTAAGTTAGTTAAATGATCACCAGAAACTTGGTGGAAGTTTAAGTATTTATAAACACCATCTTTGTTATCTTCAGTGATTTTCTTAGGTACGATTTCCATATATTCTTCTTTAGATGGAAGACGTCCAAGAAGTGCCGCTACTGCTGCTACTTCTGCAGATCCTAAGTAAACTTGAGAACCTTTTCCAAGTCTATTATCAAAGTTTCTTGTAGATGTAGAGAATACTGCTGCATTTTCAGAAACTGATGCTTGGTTACCCATACATAAAGAACATCCTGGGATTTCAAGTCTTGCACCTGCAGCTGCAAAGATTGAGTAGTAACCCTCTTCTGTTAATTGTTCTTTATCCATTTTTGTTGGTGGTGCAACCCATAATTTAGTTGGAACTTCACCTTCACCTTTAAGTACTTCACCAAGTGCTCTAAATAATCCGATATTAGTCATACAAGAACCTACGAATACTTCATCAATATTTTTGATTCTTTTATCGTCAGCTAAAATGTTAGTTAATGTATCAACATCATCTGGATCATTAGGACAAGCTAAGATTGGTTCAGTGATTGTATTTAAATCAATTTCAATAGTTGCTGCATATTCTGCATCTGCATCTGGAGTTAATAACTCTGGATTAGCAATCCATTCTTTCATTTTATCAGCTCTTCTTTGAAGAGTTCTAGCATCTTCGTAACCTTCTTCAATCATTTTTTCAATTAAAGCGATGTTTGAAGATAAGTACTCAATGATTGGTTCTTTATCTAATTGAACAGAACAAGCTGCTGCTGATCTCTCTGCTGCTGAATCTGATAATTCGAATGCTTGCTCAACTTTAAGATCAGGAAGTCCTGCAATCTCAATAATTGTTCCAGCAAATACGTTTTTCTTACCTTTTTTCTCAACAGTTAATAAACCATCTTGAATAGCTTGGTAAGGAATAGCGTTAACTAAATCTCTTAAAGTAATTCCTGGTTGCATCTCACCTGTAAATTTAACAAGTACAGACTCAGGCATAGTTAAAGGCATAGCACCAGTAACACCAGCGAATGCAATTAGTCCAGAACCAGCTGGGAATGAAATACCAATTGGGAATCTAGTATGAGAATCTCCACCTGTACCTACTGTATCTGGTAAACATAATCTATTTAACCAAGAGTGAATAACACCATCACCTGGTCTTAATGTAACACCACCTCTAGAGTTGATGAAATCAGGTAAAGTATGTCTTAATTTAATATCTGCTGGTTTTGGGTAAGCAGCAGTATGACAGAATGATTGCATAACCATATCAGCACCAAAAGATAGTGCTGCAAGTTCTTTAATCTCATCTCTAGTCATTGGTCCAGTTGTATCTTGAGATCCAACAGTAGTTGCAATAGGCTCAACGTACATACCAGGTTTAACACCTTCAATACCACAAGCTCTTCCTACCATTTTCTGTGCTTGAGTAAATCCTTTACCGTTATCAGCTGGTTGAGAAGGTGCAACAAATGCAGAAGTTGCATCTAATCCAAGTGTTTCTCTAGCTCTAACAGTAAGTCCTTTACCAATAATTAATGGAATTCTTCCACCAGCTCTCATTTCATCAGTTAATGTATTTGGAGCTAAGTTAAATTCAGAAACAACTGAACCCTCTTTAAGAATTACACCATCGTATGGTTTAACAGTAATAACATCACCAGTTTCTAAGTTAGCAACTGGAGCTTGGATTGGTAAACAACCTGAATCTTCTGCAGTATTGAAGAAAATTGGAGCAATAATATCACCAATAACAACACCACCAGTTCTCTTTATTTGGAACACCAGGAATATCTCTACCCATATGCCATTGAACTGAGTTAATACCTGATTTTCTAGAACTTCCTGTACCAACAACATCACCAACGTATGCTAATGGATTACCTAATGCTTTAAGCTCTTCCATTTTTTCTAATGGTTTTTCCATTCTTGATTGTAACATTGCAGTTGCATGTAATGGTATATCTGATCTAGTAAATGCAACAGTTGCAGGAGATAAATCATCTGTATTTGTTTCACCAGGAATTTTGTAAACTGTTAAAGTGATTTCTTCTTCTAAAGCAGGTTTGTTAGTAAACCATTCAGCATTTGCCCATGATTCGATAACTTCTTTTGCTTTTGCATTTCCAGCATCCATTAAATCTTTAACATCATTGAATGCATCATATACTAAGATAGTATTTTTTAATTGCGTAGCAGCAGCATCTGCAACTTCGTCAATTTTAAGTGCGTCAATTAATGGAGAAACATTAAATCCACCCATCATTGTTCCTAAAATTTCTACAGCTTCAGTTTTTGTAAGTACTGAACATGTAACATTTCCTTGAACTACGTCATTTAAAAATGCAGCTTTTACATAAGCAGCATCATCAACACCTGGGTTGATTTTATTTTTGAATAAATCTAAACAGTAATCCGCTTCTTCAACAGAACCTGCTTTTAATAATTCAACTAATTCTGCAGTTTGCTCAGCAGTTAATGCTAATGGTGGTAATCCACCTTCGTTTAATCTTTCTTCTGTATGTGCTTTATAAGTAGCTAATAGACTCATATACATCTCCTAATAAATTTGTAGCTTTAGTATAGCATAATATTTATTTAGACCAATGTACAGTTTTTGTAAACTATCATACAATTTTTTTATTCACTAACAAAAGTTACTAAAAGTAATAAAACAAACTCAAAATGACTAAAATATACGTCTTAAGACTAATATTAGTATCATTTTCATTGCATAACTATCAACAGATATTTTCTTTTTAAGTATAGTTTTTGTTTTTAGGAAAATAGATGTACAGTTTTTGTACAATGAAATATAAAATGTACATATACTTTTATAATTATTTTCTTAATAATTTAAATTAATCTAAATCTTTCTTTTTCATTTTTATTAAAATGTTAGAATTAAAAATATAGTTATAAGGAATTAACATGTATTCATATAGCTTCAAAACTTATAATGAGTTGTTTGATTTTATAACAACTACTTACACAAATCCAAATTTTCTAAATTATTTAGAGAATGGTAAATACAAGTCTATTTCAGTAAATGAATTTAAAGAAAAAGTTATTTGTCTTGCAATTGCATTAAAAAAGATGGGAATCAATAAAGGAGACACTGTTGCAATTTTTTGCTAAGTCTTTCGCCTTTTTGGTTGATATTTGATTTTGCAATTTCATAAAATTGGAGCAATCTCTGTTCCTATATTTGACAATATATCTACGCAAAATTTAAATTTTGAAATAGAAGATGCAAATATTAAATACGTTTTTATTGATTCAATTGAAAGATTAGATGATATAAAACATGATGTAATATTTATTACTCATAACTTCTGTATAAAAGAAGAAGGTTTTCATAACTTAGATGACATATTTGTTATGAGTACTGTAAAATGTGATATATATGACTTAGAACAAAATACTCCTGAAGAAGAAGATACTTTTTCTATCATATATACAAGTGGAAATACAGGTACTCCAAAAGGTGTTCAACTAACACATAAGAATATAATTAATCAAATACATGATGTAAATAAGATATTGAAATTACCAGAAGATGAAATAATATTATCTCTTCTTCCCTTAGCTCATATATTTGAAAGAATGGTAATGAGTTTTTATTTAAACAAAGGTGTATCAATATACTTTGTGGATGAGATACCAAATGTGAGCAACTTATTAAAAGTTGTTCGTCCTACAATGATGACTGTAGTCCCAAGACTATTAGAAAAAATATTTTTCAAAATTAAAATGAATATTGATGCTAAACCCTTTATATCTAGATTTATTGCAAAAAAGGCATTTAATTATGCACTTAATGAAAATATGAATAAAGAAACATTTTTATTTAAAGTATTTAATAAAATTGTATATAGTAAATTAAGAGATATTTTTGGAGGAAGAATTACAAAACTAGTCTCAGGGGGAGCTCCACTTAATAAAGAGATTGCTCAATTTTTCCTAAATATTGATATCCCTATTTATCAAGGATATGGATTAACTGAAAGTTCTCCTGTAATCACAACTAATGTTCCAGGTGCAAATAAAGTTGGTTCAAGTGGTAGGCCAATTCCCAGTGTAGAAGTAAAAATAACAGAAGATGGAGAACTTTTAGCACGTGGGGATTCTATTATGAAAGGTTATTTAAATAATGATGAACTAACTGCTAAAACAATTGATAAAAATGGCTGGCTTTATACTGGTGATCTTGCAACTATTGATGAAGATGGATATATCTATATACAAAGTAGAAAGAAAGATATATATAAACTCTCAACTGGTAATTACGTCTCTACAATACCAATTGAGCAAGCTTTATCAAAAAATAAATATATAGAATTTGCAACAATAATAGCAAATAATAAAAAATATGTTTCTTGCTTACTTTTTATTGATAAAGATATATATAATAATGATATACTAAATAAACAATTAACACTTGAAGAGTACTATAATCAGAATAAAGTACATAAGAGTATTAAAAATGATATAAAAATAATTAACAAAAATGTTAATGAATGGGAGAGAATTATTCAATATACCATTGTTACAAATGATATTTCAATTGAAGGTGGAGAGTTAACCCCTTCTATGAAGATTTGTAGAAATGTTATAGAAGAGAAATATGAAGAAGTTATAAATAAAATGTATTAGGAGTTTGTTATGAAGGAGAGAATAGCTATTGTCGATGGACTTAGAAGTCCAATAGCCAAGGCAAATGGAAAGCTAGAAAAACTAGGCGCAGATACTCTTGGAGCTATTATCGCAAAAGAACTAGTTCTAAAAAACAATATTGATTATGATAGATTTGATGAAGTAATTATTGGAAATGTAGCACAACCTGTAAATGCTGCAAATATGGCAAGAGTACTTGCTATACGTGCAGGTTTTCCAGAAAGTACCATTGCTTATACTGTTCATAGAAATTGTGCTTCAGGGATGCAATCAATTTCTTCCTCAATTGAAAAAATCGAAACAGGTCAAGGTGAGATATATTTAGCTGGTGGAGTAGAATCTATGAGTAGTATTCCCCTACTTTATAATGACCAATTTAAAGATTTTGTTACAAAACTATCTTATGCAAAAACTACATCCCAAAAATTAAAACTACTTACAACTTTTAGACCTAGTTTTTTAAAACCAATTATTGCGTTAATTACTGGTTTAACTGATCCAATTTCTGGAAAGATTATGGGAATTACAGCAGAAAACTTAGCAAATGATTTCAAAATTAGTAAAGAAGCTCAAGATGAATTTGCATTAAATTCACATCATAAAGCACAAAGAGCACAAGAAGCTGGAATATTAGCACAAGAGATTCATCCAATTATGACAAAAGATGCTTCCTTTTCAGATGATGACGGAATTAGACTAAATCAAACTATCCAAGCCCTGGAAAAATTAAGACCAATATTTGATAGAACAAGTGGAACAGTAACAGCTGGAAACTCATCACAAGTCTCAGATGGTGCAGCTATGTTAATTTTAACTACTGAATCAAAAGCAGAAGAATTAGGTCTTGAACCTCTTGGATTTATAAAAGATTATGCATATGCAGGATTGGATGCTTCAAGAATGGGACTAGGTCCAACTTATGCAACAAAAAAACTTTTTGATAAAACTGGAACAAAACTAGAAGATATAGATTTAATAGAGTTAAATGAAGCCTTTGCAGCACAAGTTATTGCAAATATGGAAGCTTTTAAGTCTGTTGATTATTTCAAAAAACATCTAAATAGTACTCCTTTAGGAGAAATAAACCCAGATATTTTAAATGTAAATGGTGGAGGAATTGCCTTAGGGCACCCTGTTGGTATGAGTGGAACTAGAATCGTTCTTCATACTATAAAGAATTAAAAAGAAGAGGTAAAAAAGCTGGTCTAGCCACACTTTGTGTTGGTGGTGGACAAGGTGCCTCATTTTTAGTGGAGGTGTAAGATGGCAAATTTAGATTTAAAAATTGAAAATAGTATTGCAACTATTACCTTTGATTTACAAAATGAAAGAGTAAATAAACTGAGTTTTAAAGTCTTAGCAGAATTAGAAACTTTATTAGATGAAATCAAAAACGACATAGGAATAAAAGCTTTAGTAATCCAAAGTAACAAAGCAAATATTTTTGTTGCAGGTGCTGATATCAAAGAAATAGAAGCCATGAAAACAGAAAAGGAAGTTTATACGCAGATTATTAAAGGTGATGAAATCTTTAATAAACTAGCAGATTTACCATTTCCTACAATTGCATATATAAATGGTGCTTGTATGGGCGGTGGATTAGAACTTGCTTTATGTTGTGATTACAGAGTTGCAACAACAGGAGCAAAAACAAAACTTGCATTTCCAGAAATTAAACTTGGTTTCTTCCCTGGTCTTGGTGGAACACAAAGAGCACCAAAGGTGATTGGACTTATAAATTCACTGGATTTAATTTTAACAGGAAAAACTGTTGATTCTAAAAAAGCACTAAGACTAGGCCTTGTAAATGAAATTTTTGATGATGGACAAAAAGAGTTTAAACTAGCTACTTTTATTCAAAAAGCAATCAATGGTGAAATAAAAAAGAAAAAACTATCTTTTATTAATAATCTTTTAGAAAAATATTCATTAACAAGAGAGTTTGTATATTATAAAACTCTAAAATCTATTGAGAAAAAAGTAAATAGAGACTTCAACGCTCCATACATGGCACTAGAAGTTATTAAACAAACTTTTGGTAAACCACTTAATGAAGGTATATTTGTAGAAGCAAAAGCCTTTAGTAAACTTGCAGCTACAAAAGAATCAAAATATATGATTGAACTATTTTTCCTTTTTGAAAAATTTAATAAATCTTTTAAGAAAACAGATAAACCTATTTCTGATGTAGTAGTAGTTGGAAATGGAGTTATGGGTAAGGGTATTATTTGGCTCTTTTCAAAATTCTTAAGTGAAGTTAGAATTAAACTAAGAAAGATAGAACAAGCAAATTCAATTTTGAGTTTTGTAGCAAAACTATATTCATCTTCAATAAAAAGAAGATCTATGACAAAAAATCAACTTGAATTTAAACTAAATAAACTTTCATATACAGATAATTATGATGGTATGAATAATACAGAACTTGCAATTGAAGCAATCATTGAAGATGAAAAAGCTAAAAAAGATACCTTTGCCGAACTTGAAAAAGTCTTAGGAAAAGATTCTATTATTGCATCAAATACCTCATCAATTTCCATTGAGAAATTAAGTAGTGAGCTTAAAAATAAAAAGAATTTTGTTGGAGTTCATTTTTTCAATCCTGTAAATATGATGCCTTTAGTTGAAATAATTCCTTCATCACATACATCTAAAAAAACTATAAATCGTGTTACTGAACTTTTAGTATCTTGTGGTAAAACGCCAATTGTTGTTGGTGATTGTGCAGGATTTATTGTAAATAGAATTTTATTACCATATTTAAATGAAGCTGCTTTTATTCTAGAAGAAGGTTCAAGTATTTCAGATATCGATAAAGTATTAAAAGATTTTGGTATGCCTATGGGTCCATTTATACTTGCTGATACTGTTGGTATTGATATTGGATACAAAGTTACTAAGATTTTAAATGAAGCATATGGAGATAGAATGCCAATGGCTCCTGTATTAGACAGAGTTTATAATGATTTAAAACTTTTAGGAGCAAAAGATAAAAAAGGTTTCTATATTCATAAAAATAGAAAAACTAAAGTAAATGAAGACGTTACAAAACCATATAATTTAAATAGACAATTCTCTGATGAACAAATTATTCAAAGATGTATTTATATCATGATAAATGAAGCCTCGAGATGTTTAGAAGAAGGTGTAGTACAAGGTGCAGATGTAATTAACTTTGCAATGATTACAGGAAGTGGTTTCCCTCCATATAAAGGTGGACTTTTAAACTATGCAAATGATGTAGGACTAGAAAATGTTTTAAATACATTAAAAGATTTAGATAGTAGATATGGGAAAAGATTTAAACCAAGTAACTTACTTATAAAACTCGTAGAAAATAAGAAAAATTTTAAAACAGGAGAAGAGTTATGGATTTCTTAATATTTTTAATAATTGTATGTGCGTTAGGATTTTATTCCTTTCCTATTCTTTATAGTTTAATAATCATTGGTGTTTACTCATTCGTATTTTTTGATATTTCATTTTTTATATGGCCTTTCTTAATTGCCATTGCAGTAATCCTTAGTGTCAAACAATTTAGAATCAAATTTATAACTTCAAAACTAGTTAACTTTATAAATCAAAAAGGTTTAATGCCTAAAATTTCTGCTACAGAAGAAGCAGCTTTACAAGCCGGTACAAACTGGGTTGAATCAAACTTTTTTGAAGCAAAAGTAGATTTTGAGGCAATAAAAAATGAAAAGATTACAACTCTAACAGAAGAGGAGCAAGCTTTCTTAGACAATGAAGTAAATGAACTTTGTGAAATGACAACTGATTGGGAAATATTCCAAGATAGAGATTTAAGACCTGATGTTTGGAAATATATAAAAGAGAAAAAGTTCTTTGGTATGATTATTCCAAAAGAGTACGGAGGGTTAGGTTTTTCAGCAACTGCTCATTCATATATCATTGAAAAACTTGTTTCACGTTCTCAGGTTTTAGCTATTACAGTTATGGTTCCAAATTCACTTGGACCTGCTGAATTAATACTAAAACACGGAACGCAAGAACAAAAAGATAGATATCTTCAAGACTTAGCTGTTGGTAAACAGTACCTTGTTTTGGTTTAACAGAACCAAATGCAGGTAGTGATGCCACATCATTAACATCAAACGGTGTAGTTTTTAAAGATGAAGATGGAAAATTAAAAATTAGACTAAACTTTGAAAAACGTTATATCACTCTTGGAAATATAGCAACTTTAATTGGTCTTGCATTTAGACTAAATGATCCAGAACATTTATTAGGTGAAGAAGAAGATTTAGGTATTACTTTTGGTTTAGTAGACCACAAAATAAAAGGTGTAGATAATTCAAAACGACATGACCCTCTTGGTATTCCTTTTGTAAACTCTCCATTATATGGTAAAGATGTGATTATAGATATTGATGATGTAATTGGCGGAGTTGAGGGTATTGGACACGGTTGGCAAATGTTAGTTGAGTCTTTATCTATTGGTCGTGGTATTTCACTTCCAAGTGTATCTTTAGGTGGAAGTAAATTTGCACTAAATGTATTATCATCATACTCTAACTTAAGAGAACAATTTGGTTTAACAATTAGTCACTTTGAAGGTGTTGAAGAAAAAATTGCAAAAGTTGCTGCTTTTACATATATGTTAAATGCTGCAAGAAATTATACCTTAGATGCAATTGATAATGGACATAAACCAGGTGTTATAAACTCAGTTATGAAATATCACGCAACTGAAAAATTTAGAGAAGTGATAAATGACTCTATGGATGTATTAGGTGGAAGTGCAATTATAAGAGGTGAAAAAAACTTCTTAGCTCATGCATATTTTGCACTACCAATTTCAATAACAGTTGAAGGCGCAAATATCCTTACAAGAAACCTTATGCAATTTGGACAAGGATTAATAAAATCACATCCATATATTTATAAACAAATAAATGCACTAAAAGACAATGATGTAAAAGCATTTGATGATGCCTTTTTCTCTCATGTTGGACTTGCAACTTCTGCACTATGTAAAACAGTTGTTTATTATCTTACTCGTGGATTCTTTGTTAGAACAAAAGGAGAGTTCCAAAGATATAAGCAAAAACTTGTTTGGGTAAGTGCTGACTTTACATTTTTAACAAACTTAGCTCTTGCAGTAATTGGACCAGCATTGAAAAAAAGAGAAAATATAAGTGCTAGATTTGGAGATATTCTTTCTTATAGTTATTTAATAACTGCAACATTAAGAGAGTATGAAAACAACCCAAATAAAGAACATGTGAACTTAGTAGATTATATTTGTCATTACGCATTTAATGAAATTCAAATTGCACGTGAAGATATTTATAATAACATTGGAGTATTAAGAGTATTTATTCCATTTATGAAATTAAATGCAATAGGTATTAAACCAAGTGATAAATTAAATGCAAAAATTGTTTCAAAGCTTAAAGATATTGAACACCTAAATAAACTTACAGAAAATATTTTTATATCAAATAGTAAAAAAGATAGATTTACTAAACTTCAAGAAGCAATAAAATTAAATGTAGAAGTAAGTTCTATTTTTGCAAAAATCAAGCAAGCTGTAAAAGATGGAGTAATTAAAAAAAGTAGTGTTGATAAAATGATAGAAAAAGCACTTGAGCTTGAGTTAATTACTAGTACAGAGTCAACAAAACTGATAAAAGCTTATAAATTGAAACAAGACATCATCTCAGTTGATTCTTATAAAGTTAAAACATATAAGGCAATGCGATGAAAAAAAATTTGCTACTAAATTCAAATGGATTTATTTTGAATATCTTAGAAAAAGTTTTAGATGCTGATATTGAAATAAAAGGTGTAGAAAATATACCTAAAAATAATCCTAGAATTTTTGTAGCAAATCACTTTACAAGAATGGAAGCTATGATTGTACCTTATGCAATCTACGACTTGACAGATAAAAAAGTTGGCGTTATTGCTGATGATTCTTTATTTAAAACATATTTTGGCTCTTATTTAGAAGAGTTAGGAGCAATGAGAAAATCTGAACCATGTAGAAACAATATCATGATTGGAGATTTAATCACTGGTTGTAAAGACTGGATGATATTTCCAGAAGGAATGATGGTAAAAGCAAAAGATATCACTAAAGAAGGCGACCATTTTTGTGTAAAAATAGATGGGGCTTGTCAAAGAGTTCATACAGGTTCAGCTTTTTTTGCTTTAAATTCCCAACTCTTAAGAGAAGACTATTTTAACAATAAAATAAAAAATAGTACGAAGTTTCAAAGAAAGTATTTTATTAAAGAGTGTAAAGAAATACAAGAAAATGAAACAATGATAGTACCTATAAATATCACCTATTCAAACTTACGAACAGGTAAGAACTTTTTAACCGATATGGCTATTAAATTTCTTGATAATATAGGTGAAAACTTTTTAGAAGAGTTAGAAATAGAAGGTAATATTGCACTAAATTCAAAAATCACTATTCAAATACTAGAACCAATAAGTACAAAGAAAATACTAGCTGATATTTACGAAAAAGAGTTAAATCAAGCTAAAATAATCAATAAATACAGATACTCTCTAACACATCAGTTTATGACAAAAATATATAAAAGTCTAACAGTAAACTTTGACCATATTTTTGCTTTAACTCTTTTTATGCATCCTAAAAAAAGAATTAATAAAATTCACTTTAAAAGAGTTTTATATCTTGTAGCGAATGCAATAAAAATGAATTGTATCTATTTTAATGAAAATCTAAATGGTGATATTATTAAACTAGTATCATATGAACCATATGAAGCCTTTGAAAGTATCTTAAAAGTTGCAATAAAAGATGAAATTCTTACCCAAACAGATGATGAATATATAATACATAAAGAAAATCTTTTAAATACATATACCCATCATACAATAAGACTTAGAAACATAATGCGTGTAATCTTAAATGAAGTATTAATCATAGATGAAGTTAATAAGATAGTTAAAGACCTAGTTAATTTATCAGATGAAAAAATTAATAAAAAACTATATGAACTTTTAAAAATTGAAGAAGTCTTTGAATACGAAAATGACTATGCTAAATATATTGCCGATGAAGATTTAAAACCAAGGAAAACAGGTATTCCTTTTACTTTTGAAAATAAAGACAGTGACTCATGTGTCATTACATTACATGGTTTCTCTTCTGCTCCTAAAGAAGTATTAGAAATGGCAAAATATATTCATTCAAAAGGTCTCAATGTTTATGCACCAAGATTAAGAGGACATGGAACTAGTCCAAAAGATTTAAAAGAAACTACCTGGCAAGATTGGTATCTTTCAGTTTGTCGAGCTATTGCAATAGCCACATTAAAATATAAAAAAATATATATAGTTGGTTTTTCTACAGGGGGACTTTTAGCACTTTTAAGTACAAAAAAATGTTATGAAGAGATTGGTGGAATTATCTGTATAAATGCAGCCCTACACCTAAATGATATTAGAATAAAAACTCTTTTACCTGCCCTATCTTTCTGGAATGATTTAGTAGAAGCATTCAATGCTAAAAGTTATGGAAAAGAGTATGTGGACAATGATTCTGAAAACCCTGAAGTAAACTATAATAAGCACTATGTTGATTCAATAGAACAACTAAGTTTATTGATGAAGAAGACTCAAAAAAACATACCGAAAATACAAACACCTACATTCATAATACAAGCAAAAAATGACCCTGTAGTTAATCCAAGTTCTGCTTATGAGATTTATGAAAAAATTAAATCAGAAAAAAAAGAGTTATTAATGTTAGATTTAGATAATCATATTATTATAAAAGGAGAAAATACAAAAGAGTTATTTGAAGAAATTTACTCTTTTATTGATACATTAGAAAAGGAAGATTAATGCTAAAAACTTTAGAGGATAAACTACATTCTCAAATTCCTATGACAAAACTTATGAAACTTCATGTAAAAACAATTGATGAAGAAAAACTAATTACTACTGCACCACTAGATGTTAACATAAATGACAAAGGTACTGGATTTGCAGGAAGCTTAAGTACTATAGTTACAATTTCCGCATGGAGTACTTGTTTTTTAAAAATTGATGAACTTGGATATAAAAACCCAATGATTGCAATTATCAAAAAGTGATACAGCATATAGAGCACCTGTTACAAAAGATATATATTGTGAAACTACCTTACCTACATATGAACAATTAGAATTAGTAAAAGAAAAACTAGAGTTAAAAGGAAGTGCTTCACTTAAAAATAAAAATCTAAAATAATAGAAGATGAAAAAAAACTGTGTAGAGTTCGAAGGAATTTATGTTATTAAGGTCTAATATTAGAACTTATTTACCTAGGTTTTC
>LLEJ01000029.1_pt1 | contig 17961 bp, 16 predicted proteins | sample 595831 | NCBI WGS metagenome assembly LLEJ01 (sample SAMN02919310, study PRJNA255460) | bioreactor metagenome | biome: chemostat; feature: culture 2011_10.1; material: sediment; isolation source: day101 10degC chemostat 2011 inoculated with Wadden Sea sediment taken from... | place: Germany: Bremen... | reverse complement strand
TGATAGAGAATATGTGGCCAATTTACTGGGGCGAAGCATATTCCCGCCGTTAGGCCTGTTAAGGTCTCAGGTGATTGCGTCGGCCGCATTGGCGACATATCCAATGGTAACTAGAACCATTCCTGATAGCCATCCACCGACTGCACCACCTAGTTTATTTGAAAATGTTAGAGAGCTTGCAGATATCCCGGAGGCATTTTTACCAGAGTCCTCTTTAATTATATCCGCACATTCTGTGACCATAATCCAAGTCATCAATCCTGCGGCCGTACCGAAAGCTGTAGATAGAGCAAGTAAGTAAATTGCAACCGTCGAGCTGGGTTCTGGGATAAAAAACAATACTGATGACGGAATAATGGCCAAAATTGTTGAATAAGTGAATGTCATCTTCGTTCCTAAACGTGCATGAATAGGCTTCAAGAAAATATAGACAGCAATGGACAATATCAGTGTTGCTGTACCAAGTTCTGCCATTAAAGATGAATCATTGAATACATAGGTGAAGAAATACAACCCAAAGCCATAATAAATAGAGTTTGCGATAGTATTTGTTGAGGACGCTACAATTAATGCGAGTAATGATTTAGTACGAAATGCTGTTGCTAACAGACTTAAGTCCAAACCATTTTTATCAGTTTTCGATAGTTGAGGTAAGGTATCTTTATTATCTCTCGTTCTCGCACCAAACGCACAAAGCATGAATGACAGTGTGATGAACATACCAAAGAACATGCCTAGGTAGCGGTATCCCTCAACAGGGTCTGCAAATGAATCGATAATCTTAACACCAGTTACTTGTACTGCATATAAGGCAATAATACCCATGAACTGCTTGATCAATACTAAATTAGAACGCTCGTTAACATTATTGGACATGTAGGTCGTTAATGAGTGGTACGGGATGTTCGTAGCTGTAGATACAATCGAGTATAGGATGTACATCCCACCTAAATATAACGTTCTTGCTTCAGCGGACACGTCAGGAGAACAAAATAGTGCGTAGACGATTACCCCCAATGCAGGTGAGCCAAAAATAAGCCAAAAACGATACTTTCCTAAAAATGTTCTTGTCGCATCACCAATAAGACCCATTAACGGATCTGTAACAGTATCAACAAGTCTAGCGATTAACATCATCAAACCGACAGTAGAGGCATCTATGCCATACACATCGGTAGCAAAAAACATGAAATATACTGATATAACATTCCATGCCAAATTTGAACCCATTCCCCCACCAATGGAATAGGGTAAAGATTCACTTAATTTGAGTTTACAATCTTTCATATTGCCTCCATATCGTACCAATAACCAGCACATATCTGTAATGTTCAACCACATTAATTTTATTAACGATATACTCTGAAAGTAAGTATTACGGATGACATGGGCCAATTCAAATAACTAAATTTAATCGCCACTAAACATAAAGTAATAATATAGGCCACCTCACAAAAGGCCTAGCTCCATGTTCTGGCTTTATTGTTAGGGTACTCACAAAAGCAGAGTTAGTTCGCTTTATTATAGTGACTCATGCCTTGTTTTTAGGTGGTGCTGTTTTGTTGAGGAGTTTTTTTTGCGATCAGTTCGAGGTGCTCAGTGTATTTAATTAATTGATTATGTGGTTTAGATACTAAACAGCTGGCCTAGGAAGCTTTATGGTTGCTAATACACCCTTGTTTATCACCGTGAACTCGCTACGTTGAGGTTTAAACTCAGAACTCGTTTATTTCCAGCCCAGCCTGGATTGCGTATCTCAGTAAGCTTATGGTCGTATATCAGCGGTGTTATTTATATTTACTATTGAAATTTCATTAATTAACGGTTTATGCGTTACCTTTTAAAATGATAGTCAAGAGGCATTGCCGTGCTAAATAACGTTGTTTGCGCGATCTGTAAATATTAATTGTTTTATGATGCGGTTGAATATATTGTTTATGCGAAAATTATGATTTTTTCATAATATTGGTGGAGAAAGGGTAATGTATTTAGCTAAACGTATCGAGCATTTTATTACTTTTGTAGATAGTGAAAATATGACAAAGGCAGCTGAGCAGTTGCATATTAGTCAATCGGCTTTAAGTCAGAGTATTCGACGTTTAGAAGATTCATTAGGTGTTAAACTCATACATAGAGATAAAAGAGCAGGTAAGCTTACTGAGTTTGGTGCAATATTGTACGGTGGTGGTTCATCATTGCAGCAAAAATATCAAGAGATGATTGGTGAGATCCATGTGTTGAAAAATAATAAGCAGCTTACTTTAAAGTTAGGTTGTGGCAGAATATGGTCCGAGGCATTTTTACCAAAGATTATATATTTGTTTAATGAGATGTATCCAGACGTTAAAGTTATAATGCAAGAATTGGATTCTAAAACGATACTATCTAAGTTATCAACAAAAGAGATAGATATTGGTTTTGGAGCTTTACCAACTAATGAAGTCATAAAACAATTTGATGTTGAATGTGTTGATCTTGTTCACTTTGAATATGCGGTTTTTACGGCTAATAAAGAATTGTTAAGCTTAAAGTCTTTGGGTGCTGATGATTTAAAATGTTTTGATTTTGTTTACTTAAATCATGGTGATTCTCTACTAAACTGTGATTATCAGATATTTGGCGTTGGGTATAATGAAATAAAGATAGAAGCAAACTGCATTAACTCGGCCATGAGCATCGTGTCTCTCGGTAAGCATGTGATCGTGTTGCCAACAGAGCTGGAGTTATTAGCTAAATTTCATGGTATCTATCGACTTGCAGTGAATAATGAATCACCAAAATTTAAGTCTGGCGTTATTACTACAGCGACGCCAAATAGCAAATTACTAAACAATTTCATTTCACATGCCGTTGGGTATTTTAATGATAATGGGACTGTCCTAAATTCTGTGTAATTGCCTACACTAAGCCTTAGAGGCTAAGGATAGGCAATATGAATAAGAAACAACTTGAAGCTTTTGCTAAAGAAGCTGCGAAAGGAATTAAAACACCTGATGATCTGAATTCTTTTAGTCAGATGCTTAAAGAATTACCGTTGAAGCCGCATTGAATGCTGAAATGGAAGAGCATCTTGGTTATGAAAAGCATCAGCAATCTACATCGAAAAAATAGCCGAAATGGGAAGAGCAGTAAGCGAATCAAAACAGAAGATGGTGAATTTGAACTCGATACACCTCGAGATCGCAATGGCTCTTTCGACCCCTTGATGCCGTTTACCCTATCGTTTACCTCGACTGTATTGTCATAAAGGTTCGACAAGATAAGCGCATAATAAACAAATCTATCCTCTTTACTCCTGGTATCAATACCGATGGACAAAAAGAGTTGATGGCCTGAAAGGTTTTCCTGATGCTATTAATATTGTCTTTCCAGAAACACACATACAACTATGTATCGTACATATGGTGCGTAATTCGTTGAAATATGTGTCATGGAAAGACTACAAGGCCCTGACAGCGGACTTAAAGCGTGTTTATCGCTCTGTTACAGAAGATGAAGCATTGCTCAATAGCGTCATTCGAAAGGCTTTAAAAAGAGAAAGATATTTCCAAATGACGATGCTGCAACAAAAATGGTTTATCTTGCGATCAAAGATGCCAGTAAAAAATGGACGATGCCCATTCAAAATTGGCGCCAGGCGATGAGTCGGTTTATTATCGAGTTCGAAGAACGTCTCGAAAAACACATTAATTAATGGCAGTTACACAGAATCTGTTACAACCTCATGAAATTATATGCATTTTTCAAAACTGGGGGAGTTCTCCTTCTCCCCAAATTACTCTTCATTTCCTCTGGAGCGTAGGTATTCAATAAGTGGCTCATAATCTCCCCTGTCAGCTTGTCGTAGGGCGGAGATGTATTGGTTACGCTCTTTTGTCTGGTTGTCTAAGTTGCTTTCTGACCAGGTCAATGGCGCTTTTCCTAACAGCATTACTCTTACACCGTCCGTGAATATTCGCGAGTGGCGGCCATTGCCGTTAGGGAAGGGGTGAATTTTCACTAGCTGATGCTGTATTCTTGCGGATAGCTCCAGTGAATCATAGTGCCCAAACTCGATCCAGCATTTAATGTTTTCTAGTAAATTGTGTAAATTCGGCCGGATTTGAAAAGGGTCACAGCCGATGTTGAGCTCTCGGGTACGGTAGCTTCCGGCCCAACCCCAAACTTCTCCGAGCAGGCGGTTATGTAATTCTTCTACAAATGCCAAACTTAGTAGATGATCTGCAGTTTGGTTCGGTAGAGTACCTAACCAGCCGAGCCCCTGCAGAATGTTGGCATTTTCCAGTTCGTTTAGTTCATCGCGCGTCTCTACGTGGTCCATAAGCAGGCCTGCTTTCTCATCCGGCCCTAAAGGAGTTGCTCCGTTTGGTTCATCAAAAATAGTCATTTACTTTGTTCCTGCATGTGCTTCTTCCAAAGTACTTTACCGCCAGCAGTTTTTAACTCTTCTATCAGCATCTGATTTGCTTCTTGTTGCTTTTCTGTACTGAGTTGCTGTGCTTCAAGAAACATATTTTGGTGAGACATTTTTAATCTTGAGTTAGCGATTTCTGTTGCTCTATTCTCAATTGTTTCTTCTATCGATTTCCGAGGAACAATAGCGTACACCAAGTCAGCGTTTAGCCCCTCAGCAAGTTCTTGTAGCTGGTTTAATGTAATCGTTCCGGCAGCTTCTTTTCTTTCCAAAATAGAAACCTGGTTTCTAGTCAGTTGAAGGCGTTCACCAAGCTGGGCGCCGGACATTCCCAATGCTTCACGTATCGTTCGAATCCAACCAGTTTTTGGTGGCGTCGGAGCTTTTACTCTCATAGCTTGGTCGATTTTAGCCATTATCTGCTTTCGCACTACCGCCTGGACATTAGTAAGCTTTTGATTTGCTGAGAAAGATAGTTTCATCGTGCTTTCCTGTATTGAAATCTCTATACGAAGTATCATATATAGTATCAAATATATGATACACGAGATTAAACTATGTATCTAGAATCAGATACATTTTATCAATTTACGTATCGACAATGTAATACACAACTTATATTGGCGTATTAACAATACGATACAGATTGAAGCCCTGTGTATTTAATTATGAATATAACATGACGGATACCGTACTTGACTTAGATACACAACGATGAGGCTGTATCGTAATTATGATACACATAGTATTAGTACAGCTTTGATAACAAAGTACGGAACTGTAGGTTCAAGGGTACTGTCAGGTTAACCAATGCTATGGCAGTATTTCTAGATGAGCATATTCTATAACACTTGAATTAGGGGTTTGTGATTCGAATTGAGGTCTTTTTAGATCATGTTGTGATTTGAATTCTAGTAAAATACACATCATAATGTGATTCGTATTGTACATATTTTCAAATCAAGGAACTAACATGTGGATCTGGCAGCAGAAAAGTTGGCCCAACTTTAACTGGAATAATACTGTCGTAGAGCCAGTGATTAGAAAGACTCGATTAAACCAAGGCATCTTATTAGGAAAAATGTTCGTTCATTCTCAAGATGAAAAAACGAGTATGCTAGATACCCTGCTGGCAAATATTGTTCACTCGAGTGCAATTGAAGGTGAAAAGCTGAATGCGTTCTCGGTACGCTCCTCATTAGCTAATAAGCTAGGGATGTCGGAAGAGCATCCTTTCACTACTACTGAGCAAACAGATGGGCTGGCTGAAATTATGCTCGATGCTGTTGAAAATTTAGATACAGATTTAAAACTTGAAAGGATTTTGCATTGGCACGATAGGCTATTTCCTGAAGGGTACACAATGTTCAACCCTGTAATTGGTGGACACCTACGGGGAGATACACCAATGCAAGTCGTATCTGGTCGAATTGACAGGCCAATTGTTCACTTTGAGGCCCCTGGCCGTGACATACTTGATACAGAGTTGGCGTACTTTATTCAGTGGTTTAATGAATCAAAAGGTGACACGTCATTAGATCCACTGCTAAGAGCGGCAATCACTCATTTATGGTTCGTTACGCTACATCCGTTAGATGATGGAAATGGACGTATCACTCGTTTATTGACCGATTTGGCCTTGGCGCAAGCAGAGCAGCAGTCAGTACGATTTTACGCAATGTCTGTGTGTATCTTAGCGAATCGGAAGAGCTATTATGAAATTCTTGAGAAAACCCAGAAAGGTGATGTTGATATTACTGCTTGGCTAGTTTGGTTTTTCGACATACTAAATAAAACATTCGATGAAGTGTTAAGGGAGATCGATCAAACAGTATTTAAAGGCATTTTTTGGCGTGATATTGACCAAACTAAATTGGTTCAAGCGCAAGTCAAAGTAATTAATCGAATGCTGGATGGAGACTTTGCTGACGGAATTAGCACATCCCAATACCACAAAGTTGCAAAGGTGAGTAAGCCAACAGCTACACGTCATTTGATAGCACTGGTTGAGTATAACTGTCTGGTCAAATCAGGTGTGGGGCGCAGCACCCGTTATCTGCTATCGAAGTAGTGAACTAGAGTAATTTTAGAGTTTCTGGGGTACTGTCAAGTTAACCGATGCTATTTTATTTTGATAGGTGTACACTTATCAAATTGCGACGAATCTGGACTTAGCTTGAAAAATAACTCTGAAAAGTATCATTGCAGTAATAGAGGTGGTTTTAGGCCAGGATGTGGTCGTAAACCAGGTGTGAAAACGCGGCCGGTGCGCCTACCTGAGTGGTTATTAGATGCATTAGAAGAAATAGACGAACCTCGTCATTGTATCGTCAAAGCTTGCATCGAACAGTACGGCATTGAACCTCCCCAAAAGAAAGAGTCACATGACTAAAAAACAGTTTATCGCGCATTTCCTGCGTATGAATCGTACGTCGTATATGATTGCAATCGTATTGATTTTCCTCGTTAATTGGCTCCAAGTAGAAATCCCTCGTTATATTCAATTGGCGATTGACCTAATTGACAGCGCATCTCCGGCTGACCATCAAGAGCTTCAAACCTATGTGGGTATTGTTGTTGTGATGGCTGTGTCTATGACCGTAGTTCGAATTTTTTCACGTATCTATGCGTTAAATCCCGGTCGTATAACTGAGGCTGCACTAAAAAATATTCTGCTGAAAAAACTGAATCGTCTACCAAATAGTTTTCATCAAAAATTTGCATCAGGCAGACTTATTTCAATCATCAATAATGACCTTAGCGGTATTCGCTTATTGTTTGGGCTCGGTTTTCTGCAATTTTTTAATGCTTTGCTTGCGCTTTCGTTAACACCGTTATGGATGTGGCGTATCTCACCAGAGTTAACACTCTATTCAGTTATCCCTATTGTTATTGCGTTCGTGATATTTCGTATTGGTTTTAAACGCATGAAAGATCTCCATATGGAACATATGCGTCGCTTGCAAAATCTTTCCGCACAATTAATGAGTTATTTAACGGGTATTGATTTAATTAAGAGTGAGAAAATGTCTCCTTGGGTGAAGGATGAAATCGAAAACCTTAACCAGAATTTACTTCGCTGCCGGATTCAGATCACACGCGTTCAGGTGTTTTTTATGCCAGTGTTGGATTACGCCAATGACTTTATGAAAATTATGATTCTTGGTATTGGTGGTTATATGCTGATGAATCAGCAACTTACTCTTGGTGAAATTACCGCTTTTCTTACCTATTCAGTGTTACTCGCTATGCCGTTAATGCAATTAGGCCGGATAGCCACTATTTACCAGCGAGGTATGGTTGCCATTCACAGTGTACAGACAATTCTAAATGCTGAAGTTCCACAAAAAGATTTAATAGAGCTACCACTTGCGGAAGTTGAAAAATTGAAGGCAAAAACACTCTCGATTAGAAATTTGAGCTTCAGTTATCAGGGGGAGACGCGACTAATTTTAGATAACATCAGCTTCGATATTCCAGTCGGTAAGAAAATAGGCGTACTGGGTAGTATCGGGTCAGGCAAAACAACATTAGTGAACTGTCTGAACCACCATCTTGATGTGCCTGAGGGCACAGTGTTTCTTGCCGATAAGGATGTGACGACGTTTTCCCGTAGCGATTTACGTCGTTATATTAAAACGGTGACCCAAGATCCATATTTATTCTCCGCAACCGTAGAGGAGAATATTCGCTTTGGTAGTCGTGATGCAGATATAGCGAAAGCTCAGGTTGATGAAGTCCTAAAACTGAGTCAGTTGGCTAATGATGTTTACCGTTTTGAAAAAGGTGACCAAACTCTGGTTGGTGAGAAAGGGATTATGCTGTCTGGAGGTCAAAAGCAACGCTTGAGTATTGCTCGTGCTCTGCTTGAACCTTGTGATGTGATTATCATGGACAATGTATTGTCTGCGGTGGACTACGAAACTGAACGTAAAATTCTAGAAGGGTTGTTTGAACGGTTGGATAACCAGTCTGTACTTGTTGTCTCTCACCGTGTTAACGCACTCGAATACATGGATGAAATTATCGTGCTCAATGAGGGTAAGATTATCGCCAAAGGTAATCACGCCGCTCTGATCCAGACCTGTCCTTATTACTTTGAAACTTGGAAGCTGCAACAGAATGAAACGGAGACGGCAGTATGTTAAAGGGCATCGATGTTCAATATTTAAAGCACTTTTTTACGTTTGCTAAAAAATATAAGCGCTCCATATTGCTTGGCATTACCATGCTCCCTCTTTCTGTTATCACCAGTTTATTGTTTCCCTGGCTCATTATTCAAGTCATTGATGTTCATCTATCTCAGAGAAATATAGATGGACTGTTGTTACATACTGTTTATTTGCTTTTGGTACTAATTGCTAGCTATGTTGTTGATACAACGTATTCATACAACTTGCGTAAAGCAGGACAGTACACCATTACAGATATGCGTTCGGTGCTTGTTGATCGCGTACTTAAGTTGCCACGCCGCTATTTTGATAATACACCGATCGGAGTAACCCTCTCTCGCTTAACAAGTGATTTAGAAACTATCGGCGAGACTTTTATTCAATCCATTGTTGGGCTGGTGAAAGACACCATCAATACCATCGCTCTATTGGTGATGATGCTACTTATTGATTGGCAGTTGACACTGATTGTATTGGTCATTATGCCTCCTGTGATGTATCTAACTTTCTATGTTCGTAACCGGCTTCGAGCGCTTTATCAAGTTACACGTTCAACATTGGCACGTAGTATCGGTTTTTTGCAGGAAGTTTTACTCGGTGTGAAAACCATTCAGTTATATCGCGCCGAAGAAGAGGTAGAGGACAGGTACAAAGGTTATACCGATGAGTTGTTAAAAGCTCAAAAGAAGGTGAATAAATATGATGCCATTTTGTTTGCCTTTATTTCCGGCGTTATCTCTATCACCATAGCGCTGATGATCTGGTATGGCTCAAGGCAAGTCATTCAAGAAGCACTCACATTGGGTGTATTGATTGCATTTATTAATACGCTGGAAAAAGTATTTGTTCCAATCAGGGATTTTACATCACAAATTGCGTCTATTCAGAGCTCATTTGCCGCTTTTGACCATATTGAAGAGCTCTTTGTCGAAGCGACGGAAGAAGAAGGGCGTGAATTGCAACCGACACATAAGGTTGAAAAACAATTAACTAATTTTGTCAGTCTTGAGTTCAAAAATGTCAGTTTTCGTTACAACGACAATTTACCTTATGTGTTAAAAAATGTGTCCTTTTTATTGGAAAAGGGGCACCAGATAGCATTGGTTGGTTCAACCGGTTCAGGTAAGTCGACCATTCTACGTTTGATATCAAAAACATATCAAGATTATGACGGCAGTATTCTGTTGAATGGTATCGAGTTTTCTCAAATTTCGATTGAAGATTCTACGCATCTATTCTCGATGATGATGCAGGATGTTCACCTGTTTGAAGAGAGTGTGCATTTCAATATTGCTTTGGGGAAAAAAGAAATACAACGTGAACAAGTAGAGCAGGCGTCACGTTATGTTTATGCGGACAAATTTATTGATGAATTGCCTAACGGCTATGATTTCTGTTTGGATAAAAATGCTTCAAATCTCTCGGTCGGACAGACTCAGTTGATTTCTTTTGCTCGTTCTATTGCACAAAGTGGGCAAGTAATGATGTTGGACGAAGCGACGAGTTCTATTGATTCCATAACGGAAGATTTGATCCAGAAAGCAATGCAGCGTCTGTTTAAAGAAAAAACGGTGATCGCTATTGCGCACCGTTTAAGCACAGTACGTCACTCCGATATGATATTAGTGCTAGAACAAGGTGAAATCGTTGAAAGGGGTAAACATCAGGAGCTGGTTGCTCACAACGGCATTTACGCTGGTTTGTTAAACAAATCTATCTTGCAAGCACCAGAGCTGAAGGTGGCTGAAAATTAATTGAATCGCAGTTTAATTAATGTAGTGGCTCATAAGGAACTTGTACCTGAACCAAGACGAATAACTCTTACTTGCTATAGCGTGTAAAATTTGTTTACTTGTTAAACAGTGTAATACTGTGATCTGCACCAGTCAGACTGGACACTTTGCTAAGCGACATAGTGTTTTTCAAAGTTAATTGGGCTTAGGTACCCAAGAGCACTGAGTTTTATAACGTTACTCGATGGAGCTGAAATTCCGATTGAAAAACGAGTAGACCATAATCTGGCCAGCAACAATGGCGCAAAACATCAGTAGTGCTGACATACCAATATTTGGAATGGGCAAGATAGCGGTGGCAAAAAAGGATTCACTTGCCCCGACAATAATTCTACTGCCTGGAACCAAAATAATAATGCCCTGGATAATGTAAACCAAAGGGGGAACCTCTCGTACTTTACCTGCAGCTAGTCCATATAAAGTGATCAGCATGGTACTAATCCAGGTACCTACAACCCAATCAGAAGTAAACCAGTGTGGTCCCCACATGCCAATTGCGGCGGCAGGTAAACCAATAATGATATCTTTCATGCTCGCGTTAAAAACAATACCGATGGCAACCGATATGCCGATAAGAGCCATTACATGCAGAAATAGAGGGATCTCGTTGGCAAATTCTACCACCGCTGTGTTGTGAGTGATTAAACTGGACAAACTTAAACCCAGTACAATACCGATGAATACTTTAATGACCACAAGCGTGCTTTGTGCGAGCAATTCAATGCCTGATCGGAAATCGTTTAGCGCTAAGCTCCCTAGGGCATTGGTTACAGTAAGGCCGGGGATAAAAAGCACAATGGATGAGATACATAACGCAAGGGTAGGCAACTGAGGATAATGGGCCGCCATTAATCCAACCAAGAAACTAGCAATAAGCGCAACTAAAAACTCGATGAGCAGTGCCTTTTCTCCCTTTAGAGTAACCTGTGCAAGCCAAGCAATTAGCCCCAAAATCGCCGAGATTACGACAGCGAAGTATGTGGTTCCTACCAACATCAAATAGCAAGGCGGGAGCATTATATTGGCGATACACAGCATTCGGTTTGAGTATTTCTCTGCGGGCTTAAACGTTTTTTTTTAGTAGAGAATGCCTCTAGCGTTGCGACCAAATTACGCAGGTTTACAGAAGGTGGTTTTTTGGTTTCTATTACCACGTTTTGAATGGGTTTTTTCGAAGACAGTGATGACCTTAGTTGGTGTTACGTCGATTGAAATATCGACATTGCGATTCTTAGCATACAATTTTGTATATTCAGATACTGAATATGGAGCACAACCTGACTGGTGTAATCTATCTGAAAACCCCAATATTTCATCATGGGTACGTTCTAACTCATTCTTATTATTCATAACTACTCTATTTTTGATTAGTGTTATACATTACCACTAGGCTAAATTCCACCCTAGATTCAAGAGTGGAAGTAACAAATAAAGTAATCGTATTGAGAGGAGCTTACCCTACTAGAGCGCGCTATAGTTTTATAATATGCTCAATGCCGGATATTAGTCTCATTAGGAGGTGCTGATGCGGTGTGTTTTAGTTAAAATTAAGATATGCATAGCTGGGAAGCGCCCCCAAAAGAGACGATAAAACTCATTGCTAAGGAGCATAAACAGGATTTCAAATGTGATATCAGTAAATACCTCAAGCACAATGGTCTTAATTCCGAAATTAACGATGGTATTTTGGTATTAACTAAGAAAGTGCAGTGAAAAAGAACTTCCTTGGTTACCTGTCTTGTCGAGAAGGTTCACATTAGCGTCGTTTTACTCGGGTACTACGTTGCTTTCTCATTAAACAAACTCAATATTAGCAATTTTACAGACTTGCCCATGGACCAATATATTACTAATGGTGTCGCTATCTATTATCAAGTCGATCCCTATCTTGCTTGGGCGTTCTAAAAATCGGCCCTGAGATAAAGTGAATGATTGTTTACCTGATACCAGTTTGTGTTTAAAGAGGAAAGCCGCGGAAGGGCCGGCGGCGCTGCCAGTAGCGATGTCTTCAACATTGCCTTGGTTATCCCAAGTCCGCCCTTCAAAATTATTTATATCAAGAATATAGGCAAACTTTGCACCATGTTTTTCTAACAGTGCTTCAAAATTATTAACCACAATACGAGCATCCTCTATTCCACGGACTATCGGCACGATTAGGTAAGGTAAGCCTGTTGAAATGACTTCCAGAGGATAAGGCGCGATATCCGTCTGTTTTAAACTCATCGCCGTAATAATCTCGTCGAGTTCATCGGCCCTGTATTCTTGAATAAAAAACGGCCTACCTTGATCCATGGTCACTTGATAATAGTCAGCATAGGGTTTTGAAGTCAGTTCCACATGCTGTTGGTTTAATTCTATGTCCCACGTATGAAGGTTATTTGTACCGTACTCTTCATGTAAATGAGCGCCCAACCCGATTAATGGGTGCCCGGCAAAATCGAGCTCCTCATCTACAGTGAAAATATGTGCACGAAAAGACCCATCTTTCGCTCTTTTCGATAGGAATATAGATTCAAATTGCTTCATCTCGCGTGTAAGAACCAACATTTCATGTTTAGTCAATGAGTCAAAATCATAGAAAATAGTGAGACCATTTCCTGTGAGTTTTTTGTGTGCAAAGACATCAACAAGTTTGCATTTCATGAGCCAAAAATTCCTTTTTTGAATGGAGGATGAGGGCATTATATGGGGTATTCTGCGTCAGAACGCTATTAGTGAGAGTTCAACAGAATAGAGTATGGTGGCAGTTAAACTCAACAATGCGCGCAAGTGATTCCACTTTATCCATTTGCTGAGGTAATGCAACCATGTCTTTTCTAATGAGGTGGAGTGCAAATGAGTGCTTTCAAGTAGGTTGTTTAGCGGAACATTACCCCAGATAGTGGAGATAAAAGTAGTCATAGTCAGTCCTGCTGCAAATACACCCAAGGTACTGTCTGGTACTCCTAAACCAAATAAGCTTAAGCCAATAAGCAGCAAGCCTGTGAATGCAGATCCCATGAATAAGACCAAAAAAGGCGGATTCAAAATGAGGCGGTTTATGCGTTGCATGACTTCAGCAGCTGAAGTTATCGCCATGCCCGCTAATGCGGGCATTACGGTATTTGAAAAAATAAAATAAATGCCTGCCAGCAATCCTGTCGAAACCGCTGCAAAAATATAGAGAGCAATGATCAGATGATGTGACATGTTCTGTCTCCGTGTTTAGGTATGGTCTTTTCTTGGCAGAGTGGCGGCATACACGGAAAAATCGGTCGCGGGTCTTCCAAGAGCTCGTTCAACACCGTCGCATACCGTCGCGTTGCGACCATCGAGTACTTCTTTAAACAAAAAGAGCAACATACCGATCGTCTCTTTTGGAACCTGTTGTAGGGTCAACTGTTCGGTAAAGGTTTCTGTTGATATAGCAAGAAACCGCACTTTTTTGCCAGTAGCTTGCGTTAACTCGTCTGCAACATCAGCAAAGGTCAGCAAGCGTGGACCCGTTACTTCGTATAATTGACCTCTATGCTTGGGATCAGTTAAAGCACTTAACGCGACATCAGCAATATCATTAACATCAATAAAGGGTTCGCCAATATTGTCGATAGGCAGCGCCATTACGCCCGCCTCAACCATGCTATTAAACGCACCTTCATTAAAGTTTTGATTAAACCAACTAGCCCGAATTATCGTCCAATCCATTCCTGAGTCTTGGACAATTTGCTCGCAATGTTGTGCGGCAGGTTCGCCTCTACCAGACAACAAAACGATATGTTCAGTACCTGCGCTTTTTGCTATTTTGCAGAAACGGCGAATGGCTGATGGTGCTTGAGGTACAGCAAGGTCTGGGAAATAAGTTAAATAGACAGCCTTGACACCTTTTAGAGCCGCTTCCCAGGTCTCTGCGTCGTCCCAGTCAAATGCAGGATGGCCTGAGCGAGAGCCCACTCGTACATTGAGTTCTTTTTCGTGTAAACCTTGTACAACTCGTTTACCTGTCTTACCCGTGCCACCGATGACTAGGATTGGTGCGTTAGATTCATTCATGTTTCTTGCCTCGTTGTTTAATTGACGAGTTCAGTGTAATTGAATGAATAGGATGAATGATTGCAATTAATACGCTATTGTTGATTAATCGTACGGAATGAGTGTTTGACTATGGCGGACAACTTAGAATCATTTGCAATACAGAAAGTTAGACGTTCTCAACAGTCTGTAGATAGAAGGACGGGTGACCCACTAGGGGATATCTTTCACCTGCTTAAAATGAATAGCGTATTTTATACCCGATCAGAGCTCACGGCGCCTTGGGGGATGGAAATGCCGGCGATAGACCAATCGCTCATGTTTCATATCGTGGTCCACGGACATTGCTACGTTGAAGTAGAGGGAGAGAAGGCGTCTCTTTCAGAAGGCGATTTCGTTATGGTGCCTCATGGTTTGGGTCACTGTATTTTCGACCATGCCACATCCTGTCGTGTCCCCTTATTAGAGTTACCAATAGAATCGTTAAGCGACCACTATGAGGTTCTGTCGTACGGTGGGAAAGGCGAGCAAACCGTGTTGATTTGTGGCGCAGTTAGTTTTGATCATCCAATTGCCTGTAGGTTATTAGCATTGATGCCCAATTTTATTAAGATTGATTCTGGTCAAAGTGACTATCATCACGTTATTCACAGCACCATGTCTATACTCGCGGAAGAAGCGAAACATGCGAATGTTGGTGGGGAAGCTGTGATTACACGTTTAGCCGACATATTGGTCATACAATCTCTTCGAGCCTGGTTAGCACTATTCGAATCCGATCAGAACAGCTGGTTAGCGGCGCTTCGAGATAAAAGGTTAAGTAAGGCAATGTTAGGTATTCATCATCAACCAGAGGTGAGCTGGACGGTTGAATCGCTAGCAAACGAAGCTGGTATGTCGCGCACAACATTTGCGGAACATTTCAAACGGATGGTGGGCGATTCGCCCCTCAATTATCTCACTCAATATCGGATGACTTTAGCGAGCCGTCGACTAATAGGTAGTCGAGAAAGTGTATTAGATATCGCCTTGAGCTTAGGTTACCAATCAGAGGCGGCCTTCAGCAGAGCGTATAAAAAACAGATAGGAGTGCCCCCAAGTACGACTCGAAAATGCGGTAAACCTTAGCCAGAATTCATTCAATTAAGTCAACAGCACCCCACGTCAATTTGCAGGAATCATCCGGATACCTACTAAGAGCACCCCTTCATTTTCCCTATGCCAGACGTTTTGTCTGGCCTTTTTTATCTTTGGCGCTGAAATCATGAATTGGTTGTCGCTTCACAAAATTTTGTGACGTTTGAGCTTTATATGATGTTAATGAATTCAACGGTAAATCAAAGGGATACGAATTTGTATTTAGGTTATTAACGCCATATTAGTTGTTTAGTAGTCCCAATTGAATGAGCTAACTCACGGAGTTGAATTCGCAGTCTCAGCTAGACTTCTCGGACACTTTTACCAACAGGTTTGGAATTTTCATGAATGAAGGTCCGATAATTCTCGAAGGCGTAACATTAATGGCTCTTGGCATGGGTTTCGTTTTCTGCTTCTTAGCCTTATTAGTAGGGGCAACGCGCCTGCTATCTTTCGTTGCTATTAAGCTCCAACCTCCTGCTGCTCCAAACGCCGCGTCGGCAACACGATCTGCGGTCACAACTTCCGATGACACTATGGTTGCTGCCATTACTGCAGCACTTCATCACCATAAGAAAAAAATCAGTCAACAGCTGTAAGAATACAGGGAACTTCTAATGTCCAAAATAGTTAAGCCACTAGGTATCACCGACGTCGTACTGCGCGATGCACACCAATCACTTTTTGCTACCCGCCTTCGTTTAGACGACATGCTACCCATTGCTTCAAAACTCGATGAGATCGGATATTGGTCTTTAGAATCTTGGGGAGGTGCAACGTTCGACTCATGTATCCGATTCTTAGGGGAAGACCCATGGGAGCGTTTGCGTGAACTTAAAAAAGTGATGCCGAATACCAAACAGCAGATGCTTTTCCGAGGGCAGAATATTCTTGGTTATCGTCACTACGCTGATGATGTCGTCGATAAGTTTGTAGAACGTGCCGTGGTTAACGGTATGGATGTTTTCCGTGTATTCGATGCATTGAATGATGTACGTAATATGCAACAAGCGATTAAAGCGGTGAATCGTCAGGGAGCTCATGCTCAAGGGACTATCTGCTATACAACAAGCCCTGTGCATACAATGCAATCGTGGATAGATGTCGCCGAACAATTGGTTGAGTGCGGTGTTGATTCTATTGCGATCAAAGATATGTCCGGAGTGATGTCGCCTTATGAGGCGTATGAGCTGGTCTCTACTCTGAAGAAGCAGTTGGATGTTGAATTGCACCTCCATTGCCATTCAACCGCAGGTATTGCCGATATGACAATGCTTAAGGCTATTGAAGCTGGTGTAGACCGTGTGGATACGGCGATCTCTTCGATGAGTGGTACCTACGGGCACCCAGCAACAGAATCTATCGTGGCGGCACTGAAAGGCACCGAGCGTGATACGGGTCTTGATATCGAAAAACTAGAGAATATTGCAGCTTATTTCCGTGAGGTTCGTAAGAAATACCATGCGTTTGAGGGCCAGATGAAAGGGGCTGATTCTCGCATTTTAGTTGCACAGGTTCCGGGTGGCATGCTCACCAACATGGAAGGGCAACTTAAGCAGCAAAATGCCCTTGACCGTATTGATGAAGTGTTAGAAGAGATCCCTCGCGTCCGTAAAGACCTTGGTTATATTCCACTGGTTACTCCAACGTCTCAAATTGTCGGTACTCAGGCCGTAATCAACGTGATGATGGGTGAACGCTATAAAACCATCACAAAAGAAACGGCAGGTGTATTAAAAGGTGAGTATGGCCAGACACCAGCACCGATGGATGCATCACTGCAAGCACGAGTGTTAGATGGTGCGAAACCGATAACCTGCCGTCCAGCCGATCTTATTGAACCTGAAGTGTCCAACCTAACAGAATCGGTAAAAGCAAAAGCGAAGGAAAAAGGCATCACACTGGCTGAAAGTGAAATTGATGACGTGTTAACGGTTGCTCTATTTGACCAAGTGGCGTGGAAATTCCTTGAGAACCGTCATAATCCAGAGGCATTTGAACCAGTTCCGACGGTTGCTGATCCAGTACTCAAAGCGGCAACAAAATCGACCACAGATGAAAGCGCAGTATATACCGTTAACGTAAACAACCAAGCTTACGTGGTTCAAATCAACGAAGGGGCAGATCCTGAAGTGTTAGCCGTTGCCAACACCGCACCTGTCGCTGGACTCACACCAACCCCTGCTGCACCTTCTGGCAATGCTGAAACAGTATCAGCTCCGCTAGCAGGTAATATCTGGAAGATCCACGTCAAGGTAGGCGAAACGGTAAAAGAAGGTGACGTTATTTTGATTCTAGAAGCGATGAAAATGGAAACGGAAATTAGAGCCGCACGTGGCGGTGTCATCGAAAGTGTCACCGTTTCTGAAGGTGATTCCGTTCAGGTTGGCGATGCTACTCGTTGCACTAGCATAAGGGTCAGGAAATGGACAGC
>LLEJ01000028.1_pt1 | contig 18019 bp, 18 predicted proteins | sample 595831 | NCBI WGS metagenome assembly LLEJ01 (sample SAMN02919310, study PRJNA255460) | bioreactor metagenome | biome: chemostat; feature: culture 2011_10.1; material: sediment; isolation source: day101 10degC chemostat 2011 inoculated with Wadden Sea sediment taken from... | place: Germany: Bremen... | reverse complement strand
AAAGAGATAGGAAATGCCCCATATAAAAGATGGAATATGTTCTTACGATGGATGGTAAGAAGTGATGAACTTGATTTAGGACTTTGGACTGGAATTGATAAAAAAGATTTGATACTTCCTTTGATACTCATACTTTTAAAGTATCTCACAAAACTAGGACTTTTAAAACGTAAAACATACGACTTGAAGTCTGCTATTGAGATAACTTATAAGTTGAAAGAGTTTGATATGAAGGACCCTATTAAATATGATTTTGCGTTATATAGAATAGGGCAGGAAAAGATATTATTTAATTAGTTTTCAATTTAATCTAAATTTTTCAAATGATTATAAAAATCTTTTGTTAGTTTAGATAATGGATGTTTATTGAACTCATCTTCATCATAATAATTACGAAAAAAGCTTTCATACCATTCTTTAGTTTTATTGTCTTTCTTTTCAAGTAAGTTTTTTAAAGAATTAGTTAAAACTTCAGGATGACTTATTACATCTCTATAAATATCATTTATATAATCAGAATGAACATCTTTATATAGATCTTCTAAATTTAAAACTTTTGAATTATTTGATTTTGTTTCTAACGATATTTCGTATTCATTTATATTCTTTAACGATAGATTAAATTTAAATTTAAAATCTTGAACCTCTTCATAAGGACTTATACATTTTTCCATAGTGTCAAAATTACTTTTAATTTTATTACAAAAGGCACATGATGGTAGTAGATTTGAAATACTTAGAGATAAAAAAGGATACATTGATTTAGGAAAAAAATGTTCTATATCTGGAGATTGTATTTTATTATCAAAACCAAAACTCTTTTTTTTATAGATTGGATTTATAAAATTTCTATTACAGTAAGGACAAACATTCATATTTTCAAATAATTTGAAAAAAGAAATTTTAAAATCATTAGTTGATAACTTACTCACATAAAGCTCTCCAAATACCTCTTTATACTTTTTAAAATCTCTAGGCTTTCTTTCCTCTTTTTTACTTGTATAAACAAGATTTGATTTTCTTTTTTTCATTAAATATTCTTTTAATTTATCAAAACGACCAATTAATATTAAATAAATATTTTCTTCTACATCATCTAAATCATTTTTTAATCCTTGCGTTATATTACTACTTTTTAAATCATTTATCTTAGTTAAAATTTCTTTTTTATAATTAAATACTGATAGATTCTTTTGATAAGATCTATGTTCAAATAATTCTAAACTTGAGTAATCAAAGGAACCATTTTCTTCTATTTCTTTTATTTTTTCTTCTACTTCTTTTTTTAAGTCTATAGCTTTAGTTCTTGTAGAGTTTATAAGTATTCTTTTGTTGTGAGAGTTATCAACTGTTATCATTTTTTTTCTTTTCTATTAAATATTGTTCTATTTCAGATATAGAATATTTATCAAGAGTATGCTTCTTTTGATTATTATAATCTTTTATATATTGAAGCTTTAATAACAGTTCTTCTCTTATTACTTTCTCTCCTATATTTTTAACAAGATTAATCATATTGGCTTTATCAGTTTCGATTTGTTCTTTAACTTCACCTTTTTTATATTTAAATTGTTCAATGGTAAGATTTTTTCCATATTTTTTATTAAAAACGTGAATTAAATCTTTATCTGCTTTTTTAAGATGTTCTTTTTTGTATAAGTGTACAATATTTAAAATATCCATAATTTGAAGTTTTGAAAACTTTCCTATGAAATCTTTCATAAAAAAACTGTTATGAAGTAGGTTATATATATTTGCCCCAAAACAAGGTTCAATATCTTTTGACTGTCGTTGATTACCTTCTTCTTCTAAAGCCATGAGGTCATGATGTATAATATCTGATAATATAAAAGGAGAATGTGTTACAAAAATAAAATTAATTGCATTTAAATTACTTCTAATAAAATCATCACTTTTTATGCTATTAAAAAGATCATTGATAAAGTCTTTTTGCATTTCAGGATGAAAATATAGTTCTATCTCATCCAAAACAACATTTGCATATTGAAATCCATCATCTATTGAAGCTATATTTTTTAAATGATAAAGAATTGCAGTTAATGAAAATATTTTTTGTTTTTCTCCTGAACTTAAACTTTCAAAAGAATTCTTATTTTTAAATATAATATCTATATCAAAAGCAGAAGGAATAAGAAGTTCCTCTAATTCAATATTTGAAAAAGCTTGGATATTTATTAGTAAGCTTCTAATATCTTTTATATCATTTATTTCATTTGAAACTTTGAGTTTATAAAAAAAATCATCATAGAATTTTAGAAAGTTAATAGCACGTTTTAGTTTATATGTCACATGACTATTCTTTTGAATAAGAGAATCAATTACTTCTCTATAATTGCCTTTATTAAATTCATCTAATTCAAAATCATAACCTGAGTACCTTGAAATAATTATAGAAACTTTTTGATATATATATAATAGAACAATTTCTTTTATTGATAATTCTTTCAAATAAATTGGATCAAACTTTTGATTATTTTCCCATGATTTTTTATAACTTGTTAAATCACAATTAAAGTTTAATGCTTTTAAAAATAATTCTAAGTTTTTTGGTGCTGGAAATATCCGTTTTTTAAGTTTTTCATAATTAACTTTTAGTTTTAGACCAATTACTTCAGAGTTATCTGTTAATTTAAGATTCTTTTCACTTTCAGATAAAAGTATCGATACCATAATTCTATCTTTAACTAATACATTAAGATTATTTATATCTATTCCTCCGTCATGCCTAAAAGGTTCTAAAACAATTGGTGTTGAATATCCATCATTTTTATGAAATAATTCATCAATCCATTTACCAAAATAATTTACATTTAAAGAATGTAAAGAATAGTTTATATGCTCTGTATAGTATAAATTTGAAAAATTAAAAAGATTTTTTGTGTATGACTTGTTTTCAACAAAATAAGTTTTCTCTTCTTCAAACTTTTTTTCTTTAAATTGTTTAATAGAAATTTCATCATCTTTAACTTTAATTTCATACAAGTGATCAGTAAAAAAAAATATTTTTGCATGTAGACCATCTTTAATATATTTTATTTTGTAATTAGGAGTATCTGATTTTCCACTATCAAATAAGAACTTAGAAACATTATTAATAATCATAAAAGCTAATTCGACTAATGTACTTTTCCCTGAGCCATTTTTCCCTACAATTACATTTACATTTAAATCTAAATTTTCGATATTAAATAAATTAAACTCCTTTTTTTATCATAAATTATATTATTCTTTTCAAATAAAACTTATCATTAAATTGATAAAGTTCTTTCTTATTAAGTGTTTTTAGATATTTATCTTTACAGTTTTCTAGTGGTTGAATAGCAATTAATTGGAATTTAATATCTTGTTGTTTATATTGTTTTTTTATTGTTGTTTTTACTTCTCTTGAATCTTGCCTCTCCTTTTGATATAAAACATTATGTATAATTTCTCTTTCTAGGCTGTTGTCAGGTTCTTTTTTTATATAAGAATATTTAACTAATATTCTAAATACATCAAAGTCTGAAGATCTAGATTTTATATCCTGCATAGACTTCATATAACTTTCATAATTGTTACTAATTTTATAATTATACTTTTTTAAAAGTTGCTTGGTATTTTTATCCAATGAAATATAGTTATCTGAATCAACCCAGAAAAGAAACTCTGTTAAGACTGTGAAACCTATTCCAAACCAATCTTTTTGCTGATTGAATCCAAGTCTTATTCCTTTTTTATCTTCAATCATTACTGAATAAAAAAAATCCCAAATTTGTTTTTGATATTCAACTTTTCTATCCGCAACAACAAAAATAATAGCAATGTGTGGTACAGAGAATCTATTATCTATAAGATTATCTGTATTAAGATATAAAATAACATTAGTATTCCTTAATATTTTATAGTAAAACCAAAACCGTTTTTTTTTCTTATCCATTGTTGTTCCACTATTATTGAACGAAGAAAAAATATGTATAGGATCTATACTTTTTTGTGTAATATTCTTTGACCAACCAAAAAGAGAATTGAACTCCTTTATATTTTCTTTACTTGTACATAAATCGTAAAATAGTTCGCCAGCACTTTTGTCTTTTCCTATATTATTATAATAAAATTCTTTTAACCCTTTTGCTAATTCTCTATAATTTGCTTTCCATATATTTTCAATCATTTGTTTTCTTTTCTATTAGTATTTTATATTATTATATTAACAAATACATGTCACAATTTACGTCACAGTTTTTAAAGAATAGACTTTTCAATAAATTATAAACTAACATCCAACCACTACCAAAAATACACAAAACAACTATAATAAAATAAAAAAGGCTTCATTATGGAACCTAAAAAAAGAATTTGGATAGTTGGTGGTAGTAGTGGTATTGGTTTAGAGTTAGTAAAGCTATGTTTAAATAGTGATTATCTTGTAGTTGCTAGTTCTAGAAATGCTTCTAGTAGTGAGGTTTTGATTAAACTAAAAGAAGAATACCCTGATAAAATAAATTTACTTGATATTGATGTTTCCTCAAAAGATGATATTAGTAGTAAGGTAGAAGAAGCTTGGAATATTTATGATGGTATTGATATCTGGTTTTACAACGCAGGTGCTTATGATGTTATGAGTATTGATTCTTGGGATACTAAGAAGTTTGAACAGATGAATGAGGTAAATTACCTTGGTGTTGTAAGACTTATGACAAATCTTTATCCTTATTTTAAAGATTCTAATAAAGGCCATTGGGTGTGGAATTGTAGTCTTTCTTCTTATTTTGGTCTTCCTCAAGGAGGAGGGTATTCTGCTCCAAAGGCTGCTTTAGTTAATCTTGCAGAATCTATTAATCCAGAGTTAGAATTATCAAGTATAAAACTTCAAATAGTAAATCATGGTTTTGTAAAGACTAGACTAACTGCAAAAAACAAGTTTGAAATGCCACAACTAATGGAACCAAAATATACAGCCCAAAAAATACTTGAAGGCATTGAAAAACCATCATCTTTTGAAATTAGATTTCCTTTTGGTTTATCTTCTTTTTTAAGATTATTAAGATTTCTTCCATATAAAATTTCTTTATCACTTACAAAAAAGATGTTGCCATGAGAGCTGTAAACTATGCTTCTTTTTTTGAAAATATAAGTAGTGATACTCACATAGAAGAGTATAAAAAAATATTTGATAAAGATGTGAAGTTTAAAGACCCTTTTCATGAGGTTAAAGGAGTTGAAAAGATATATTCTATTTTTGATGATATGTATTTAAAACTTGATGATCCAAGATTCAAAGTTAGAGAAATAGTTGAACAAAAAGATATAGTATATATAAGATGGGATTTTATATTTAGTTTTAAAAACAGTGATAAAGAAGAGTCTTTTGAAGGAGTTAGTAGAGTAGAGTTTAATCAAAATGATAAAGTGATATCTCATACAGACTATTGGGATTCTTCAAGTAATCTATATGAAAAAATTCCTATCGTTTCTTCTTTTATAAAATTTATCAAAAGTAGAATCAAGAGTTAACTATGGAAACTCAAAAACTATCAAAGAGTTTGATAATTTACTACAGTCTTATAGCTATTCCTTTAGCTATAGTAGGACTTCCTTTATACATATATTTACCTACTTTTTATGCAACAGATGTTGGTATTGATATTGCAGTTGTTGGATTGATACTTTTTATTGCAAGATTAACTGATGTATTTACAGATCCATTTTTTGGATATTTAAGTGACAAGAGTGTGGAGTATTTAAATAGTAGAAAGCCTATTATGATTTTAGGTTCTTTAGTATTGATTTTTAGTTTTTATTCTCTTATAAACCCAAGTTTGGATTATCCAAAATTTTGGCTTTTAGTTTTTTCTATTTTGATATATATTGGTTGGAGTATGATAAATATTCCATATTTGACTTGGAGTTCGGAGATAAGTCAAAGATATGAGGATAAAACTGTATTAAATAGTTCAAGGGAGCTTTTTACTATTATTGGAGTTCTTATAGCTTTAATAGTTCCATATATTTATAAAGTATCTCAAAACTCGCAAGAGACTTTAGAGATATTGTATTTATCATTTTTAGTTCTTTTTATTCCTCTTTTTTTAGTAAGTTTAAAAGCGATAAAAATCAAACTAAATAGTATAAATGATAAGTTTTCTATTAAAAGTGTTAAAACTATATATCAAAATCTAAATGATTTAAAATACTTACAAATAGGCTACTTTTTTAACAACTTAGCAAATGCACTTCCGGCAACACTTTTTTTGCTTTTTATAGAATTAGTTATAGAAGAAAAGGATTCTAGTGGGATTATTTTGATTTTATATTTCTTTGCTGGAATTCTTGCTCTTCCTTTTTGGAATATGTTGTCAAATAAAATTGGTAAAAAGAATACTTGGCTTAGTTCTATTTTACTTGCTTGTAGTGCTTTTATTTTTGTACCATTTTTAGAAGCTGGAGATTTGACTGCTTTTATTATTATTAGTTTAGCTTCTGGTTTATCTTTAGGTGCTGATATGGCTTTGCCTACTGCAATTCAAAGTGATATGGTACAAGAGTCAAAGAGGTTTGAAACAAATATCTCTGGTTTGCTTTTTGGTATTTGGACTATGATTACAAAACTCTCACTTGCTCTTGCTGTTGCTGCAAGTTTTATTATTCTTGGTATTTTTGATTTTGAAGCATCAAATCCAAGTGCTACTTCTTTGTTGGTACTATCTTTTTTATATGGTCTTTTTCCTGTGTGTATAAAATTAATAGCTATATTTTTTATCAATAAATATACTGATAAAAAATCATAACACTTTAAAGACTTTATCAACAAACATTTTTTTACTACAAAAAAACTTCTTATAAATATAGAATAACAGTACAAGGAGTTTGCGATGAAATTATTTTTTACAGTATTATTTATTTTTTCCCTGGTTATAGCTCAAACTCCTGATGTCTATGTGAAAGCACTTAAACCTGTTGATTATGTAAATGCTAAAAAATTTAGTGGTTTATGGTACGAAGTTGCAAGAACATATAATAGTTTTGAAAAAGACTGTGTTGCTGCAACCGTAGAGTATAAACTTGTAGAAGATTTGAAATACGAAGTAAAAAATAGATGTTTTGATACAAAAATTGGTGGCAACCTTATTGAATACAATGGAACAGCAGTTCCATCAAATGGAAATATTATGTCTCAAATAGATATGACATATTTTTGGATATTTACAAAAGAGTACAGAATTATTTATTTAGATGAAGATTATTCAAGTGCTGTAATGGTTGATAAAGATATGGAGTATGTGTGGATTATGAACAGAAAGCCAGTTATGGAAAAAGAAGAGCTAGATAGTATAGTTGCTTCTTTATCAAAATATATGGATACTTCAGAGTTAATTTATACTCCTCAAGATTCTAAAGGACGATACAAATGAATACTAAAAAACTGAAAATAGCAGTCTTAGGAGCAGGAATAAGTGGATTAGGTTCTGCATATTTACTAAGTAAGAAACATGATGTTGATCTTTATGAAAAAGATAGTAGGTTAGGTGGTCATGCTAGAACTACTCAAGTTAGTGAAAAAGATAAAACTTTTGGAGTAGATACTGGTTTTTTAGTATTTAATCATGCCACATATCCTCTACTTACAAAACTATTTGAAGAGTTAGATGTAAAGATAGAAAATAGTGATATGAGTTTTGCTTTTTGGGATCAAAAGAGTAACTTAGCTTACAATGGAGAATCTCTAAAAGGTATGTATTTTCAAAAGAAAAATATATTTTCTTACTCTCACAATAAAATGATTTTTGATATTGTAAAGTTCAATAAAAAAGCAAATGAAGATTTAGAGATAAGTAGTCCTGATTTGGATTTATCTTTGGGTGAGTATTTAAAAGATTATTCACAATATTTTAAAGAAAGATATATTATTCCTATGGGTTCATCAATTTGGTCAACACCAAGTGATAAGATGAATGACTTTCCAGCAAGAACTTTTTTACAGTTTTTTAAAAATCATGGATTGTTAGGTGTAGATACTCATCATCAATGGTTAACTGTTAGTGGTGGTTCTATTAACTATGTCACAAGAATATCTAAATATATATCTGGAAAAATCATAAAAAATAGTGATGTAATAAGTGTAAAAAGAGAAGAGGGTAAAGTTATTTTAATACATGAAAATAATACCCAGTCAATATATGACAAAGTTATCTTTGCTATGCATGCCCCAGATGCACTTAAACTAATAGATGAACCAAGTTTAGATGAACTTAGAATCTTATCAGCTTTTGAATATAAAGAAAACCGTGCAGTATTGCATAATGATACTAAAGCTTTATATCCTGATAAAAAAGTTTATGCAGCATGGAACTATAAGACAAATGGAAAAGAAGAGAATGTAACTCTTTCTTATTGGATTAACCGTTTACAAAATCTAAAATCTAATAAAGAGTATTTTGTTTCATTAAATGAAACAAAACAGTTAGATGAGGTAATTGAAGAGATTAGTTATGAACATCCTCAATTTGATGCAAAAGCAATAGAAGCTCAAACTAAAAGAAGTATGATAAATGGTAAAAATAATACTTATTTTGCAGGAGCTTATTGGAGATATGGTTTCCATGAAGATGGTTTATATAGTGCAAATACAATTGCACAAGAATTTGGATGTGCGTTATGAGTCATAAATTTTTTGAAGGTTCTATTTATCATAAAAGAGTAAGTCCTAAGAAACATCAATTTAAATATAAATTTTTTATGGTTGATATAGATATGAGCTCTTTTGATAAGTTAGATAATAATCTATTTTCACAAAATAGTTTTAATCTATTTTCTTTTAATACTAAAGATCATTTTGGAAAAAGTGATGATTTTAAAGAGAATATAAAATATTTACTAAATAAATATAATATTCCTCTTACTCAAAAAATGAGGTTTATTACACTTCCTAGTATCTTAGGATATGTTTTCAATCCTATTAGTGTATTAATTCTATTTGATAAAAATAAACCTGTAAATATGATTGCTGAGGTGCATAATTATAATGGAGGTAGAGTTATCTATCCAGTTTCTTTAGAAACAAAAGATAATAAACACTATAAAGGTGTAAGTACCAAAGATATGTATGTTTCTCCTTTTTTTAATAGAGATGGAAGATATGAGTTTGACTTGACTTATATGGATAATCAACTCTCACTTAGCGTTGTTCTATTTGAGAATGACAAAAAAATGTTGACTTCTACTTTTGTAGGGAAAAGTCTTGTTTTTAATGAAAGGACGATAATTTCCCTTTTCTTTAGACATACGCTTCTTACATTTTGGGTAGTTACAAGAACAGTCTGGCAAAGTTTAAAACTTAAAATAAAAGGTCTAAAATGGAATAGACCAGAAGCTTATGATCAAATTAGGAGGGCATAAAAATGAAATCTTTTTGGAATAAACTAGGTGATGAATATTTATCAAAAATCACTCAAGGTGATTTGGAAGTAACTTTTTGCGATGGAAAAATTAAAACATATGGAAATAACCAAGAACCTAGAGCAAAACTTATTTTGAATAATGCAGATTTATTTAGAAGACTGACTCTATTTGGTGATATAGGTTTTGCAGAGAGTTATATGGATAAAGATTTTGAATGTGATGATTTAACTTCACTTATAAAAATAGCTATCATAAACTCAGACTCATTGCAAACAAAGAGTGAAGATGAGAAGAGTTTTAGCCTTTATAATCTTTTTCCTATAGTAAATAAAATAAGACATGTATTAAGAAAAAATTCTAAAACACGTTCACAAAAAAATATTTCTGAACACTACGATTTATCAAATCAGTTCTTCAAACTTTTCTTAGATGATACGATGATGTATTCTTCTGCTGTATTTGAAAAACCTGATGAACCATTGTTTGAAGCACAAAAAAGAAAGATAGATTTACTTGCAAAAAAACTAAATCTTAAAAAAGGTTCTAAAGTTTTAGAAATAGGTTCAGGTTGGGGTGCTATGGCTATGCACTTAGTAAGAGAATATGGTTGTGAAGTAACAACTTTAACACTTTCAAAAGAACAAAAAAAGCTTTGTGAAGATAGATTTAAAGAGAATGAAATAGAAGAGTTTGTAGATGTTATGTTAAAAGATTATAGGGATATGGAAGGTGAGTTTGATGCAGTCATTGCTGTTGAGATGTTTGAAGCAGTAGGGCGTGAGTATTTTGATGTGTTCTTTAAAAAATGTGAATCTTTATTAAAGCCTAGTGGAATACTTGTAATGCAAATAATTACAATGCCAGATCAAAGATATGATTCGTATTGTAAGGGGACAGATTTTATTCAAAAGTATATATTTCCAGGTGGTCATCTTCCTAGTGTTGGTAAAATCTTAGAAGTAACTACAAGAAATACAAAATTGAATCTATTGCATATGGAAGAGTATACGGAGCATTATGCAAAAACATTAAATATTTGGCATGAAAATTTTAATCAAAAACTTGATGATGTAAAAGATTTAGGTTTTGATGAATACTTTATTAGAATGTGGAAAATGTATCTTTGTTATTGTGAAGCAGCTTTCTTAACTAGAAATATAAACTTAGTTCAAATTGCCTTTACAAGATATCAAAATATGTCTTTAAATGAAGGATTGGTTGCATCATGAAACTAAAAATTCTTTTTTTAACAGTACTATTTTTAATTTTTACAGGATGTTCAAAAATGCAAATAGAAGATTTTAAAGGTAAAACTCCTGAATTTATTCCTCAAGAATATTTCAACGGCAATATGACAGCTTATGGAATGGTAAAAGATAGAAGTGGAAAAATCATAAGAACTTTTAAAGGTAAGCTTGTTGGTTCTTGGGATAAAGATGGAATTGGGACATTGGATGAAAAGTTTGTATATGATGATGGTGAAGAATTAACTAGAGTTTGGAAGTTAAAACCTACAGGTAAAAAAACTTTTGATGCAACTGCGGGAGATATAGTTGGTACTGCAAAAATGATTGCAAACGGAAATACAGTTATGATTGATTATGTTATGAAAGTTCCTTATAATGACTCAACAATTGACATAAGTGTCAAAGATTGGCTACATCTTCAAGAAGATGGTGTTATACTAAACCATTCAAAAATGAAAAAGTTTGGTTTTACAGTTGGAGAACTGGTTATAACAATTATAAAGGAATAGAATGAATGGCTTAGTTTTAATAGCCCATGGTAGTAAAAAAGATTTATCAAATAATGAGTTTCGTAAGTTAGTTGATGAAATAAAAGAGAAAGATGATAAGTTTTCCCAAGTCGAAGCTGCATTTTTAGAGTTTGCAAGTCCTGAGATTGTTACTGTAGTTGAGAAGTTTATAAAAGATGGTATTTCAAAAATATATTTTTATCCGTATTTTTTAAACTCTGGAAAACATGTAAGTGTTGATTTACCTGATATTATTGGTGAACTAGAGAGTAATAATACTTCAGTAGAGTTTATGCTTCTAACGCACTTTGGTAAGTCAGAAAAAATAAGTGATATTATATTAGAAGATATTTCGGCTTCTATTTAAAAAGAGGGCTTTTATTATGAAGGCGTAGAATTATTCTTCTAAAAGACCTTTTGTAATTTTATGTCTAAATTCAAACATATCTTTTAACTCTTTTTGTATAAAAAAATCAAATAATTCCCCAAATTTTCCAAAAGGGAGTTCATACTTTACAACATCTTTTAATTCACAAAGAGTTCCTTTTTTTGTAAAAATATGAGAATGTTCCCAATATTTAAATGGTGATTTTAGTGCAATATCTACTAAAAGATTTGGTTTTTGTAGTTTTTCAATTTTTACTTCCCATGTTGTAGGAATAAAATGTTTGATTGTTTTGATTTTTAATATTCCACCTTCATGTGGAGTGAAATCTTTATTTAATAATTCAACACTAGTATCAAGTGGAGTAATTACTTTAAGATTTTTTACATTAAGATGAAAATCAAATAATTCTTCAATATTACATTTTAACAAAGAAGTTTTTTCAAAAGTTTTCATATCAATCTCCTAGTTTACTAAATCTGCAAGTGCATGTTCTATAGTTTTAAAGTTAAATTTAAAACCACTTTCCAATAATCTTTTTGGTTTTACACATTGACCGTCAGTAAGTACTTTAGCACCTTCACTAAATATAAGATTTAATACAAATTTTGGAACTGGTAAAATAGTTGGTCTATGTAATACTTTTCCAAGTGCTTTTGTAAAAGAGTAGTTTGTTGTAGGTGTAGGAGCAGTTAAGTTATAAATACCTTCACAATAAGATTTTTCATAAACAAACTTATAAGCGTTTATTAAATCATCTATATGAATAAATGAAAAGTCTTGGCTTCCATTCCCTATTATCCCTCCTAATCCAAATTTAAAAGGTGGCAACATCTTTTTTAATGCACCTCCGTCACCTAAAACTATTCCAAATCTAAATATCACGGTTCTTACTTCAAAGTCTTTAGCTTTTAATGCTTCATTTTCCCATGTTTTACAAAGTTTTGCTAAAAAATTATCTTCATAATCATAATACTCTTCATCATAACAATTAAGATTTTTATAAATTCCAACTGCAGAAGTAGAAACAAAAAGCTCAGGTTTAGTTTTCGCTCTAGAAATTGCTTGAATCAATGCTTTTGTAGTATTTATTCTACTATCTACTAATAACTTTTTATACTTATTAGTCCATCTATTAATAATATTTGCACCAGCTAGATTTATAAGTAAGTTAGTTTTTTCAATTATAGAAGTTAGTTTGTCATGGTTTTTTAGTTCTTCTCTTTTTATACAAATTACTTTGAAACCTTTTGCTTCAAATGCATTTTTAAGGTTAGTTCCTACAAATCCACTTGAACCTGTTATTGCTACAGTTTTCATGGAATCCTCCTTTGAAATTTGTTTATATATGTAATATTATAATGGATGGATGGATTACTAGTAGGGTATTTATGTTAGTTGAAGAGATTTCTTAAGTTTAGAGAGTTCTTTTTTCTATAAACTCTCTAAACTCTTTAGCACCGTCTTTTGAGCTAGTTACAATATCATCTATATCTTTAAACGAAATTTCTAACTTTGATTGTTCAACACTTTGCATTGATTTTATCTTATCAACGTTTACGATGTATGAGCGATGTATTCTAAAGAAGTTCCTTCCTTTTAGAAGTTCTTGCATATCTTGCATTTTTTTTCTAACATATGCATCCGTTTCTTTTATTTTTATTATTACTTCATCAAGGTCTGCTTTTACATAATATATATCATCAATATCTATCATGTATATTTTAGAACCTCTTTTTGCAATAATTTTTTTTGAAGTCTCTTTTTTATCATTATCTATATTTTGAATATATTTTTCTATTTTTTGTAAAGCATTTTTTACAGACTCGTTAGATATTGGTTTTAAAAGGTAGTCTATTCCTCCACTTTTAAAGGCTTCTAATGCATATTCTTCAAAAGCAGTTTGAAAGATGATAAAAGTATTAGGATTTACATCTAAGATAGTATTTGCTAATTCTAGGCCAGTCATCGTTGGCATAGAAATATCTAGAAAAGCTATGTCAAATTTTGTTTTAGATAACTCTTTTATGGCATCTATTGGGTTGTTACACTCTACAATACTAGAGATGCCTTCTTCTGTTAATATTCTATTTAATCTTGAAAGAGCTAATTTTTCATCATCAACTATAAGTACTTTCATCTTAATCCTTTAAATTGATAATAAAGACCATTTTATTATCTTCTATTTTATAATCTAGTTTTCCTATATTTAATAGTCTTAGTCTATTGCTTAAGTTACTTAATCCTGTTCCAAATGATATGTTATTGCTCACTAAACCGTCATTTGAGACTTCTATATTACTATCTTTAACTTTTATATTTATATTTAATTCTTTTTGAGTATACCCATGTTTTATTGCATTTTCAACAAGTAATTGAATTGAAAACTTTGGAACTAAAACCTCATAGTCATTACTATTTATATCTATTTTTACTTTTATATTATCTTCAAATCTAATATTTTCTATTGTTAGATAAGTTTGTACCATTTTAATTTCACTCTCTAATGAAATCAAAGTATCTTTAGTAATAGCATTTCTTAAGAAGGTTGATAAATCAAGCGTGGCTTTCTCTGCTTTTTTTTGATCTTGATAAATAAGTTCAGAGATAGAATTTAGAGCATTAAATAAAAAGTGTGGGTTTAGTTCATTTTCTAAAGCTTTTATTTTTGCTTCTAAGACTTCATTTTTTATTGATTCATTTTTATATTTCATTGAAACAAACTGATGTAAAATTAGACCTATTAGAAAGGTGAAAAATCCAATAATAGTACTAATATAAAACCAAAAAGGAGATATAAATTCTATAACTGCAAAATCTCCAAGTGAGAATAGGGCAAAACTTATTAAAAAGCCAAAAAAACCAGAAAGAAAAGAGAATACAAAGCTAATTAGATACCAAAATTTTTCATCTACATTTGGCAGAATATAATCATTTGAAAGTGTAATTAATAAAAAGGAACAAAGTGAGATAGAAACTGCACTAAGAACACCAAAAAGTATGGTTTCAAACTCTTTTAAATTTACATTTATAAAAAAGAAAAATAGAGAAATAAAGAAGCCAAACAAAGCTCCTATTAAAATGATATATAACCAATCTTTTAGTGATATTTTTAGCTTTACGCTAGTCATTTAAGTCCTTATTTAAAACTTGTACACCTATTGCAATACCAGGCCAACCTTGTCCTGCAAAAACTGTATCTCCTATATTATATAAACCTTTAAAAGGAGTGTTACAACTTGGTGTTTGAAGAATGTTTTTAAGTGTTATTGCTCGACCTCCACAATTATACCTATTTATATATCTTTTAAAGGTTTTAGAAGTTGCACTAAATTTATTAATTATATCTTCTTTTGTTATTGTTTCAAAATTATCCAAAAAGTGATTTATAATAAAATCTTCAGTGGTTTTTTTCTGTTTTTCATACTCTTCTTTAGAAAGGTCTTTCCAAAAAGAGGCTTTTGTATGAGTTGATATTGTTAAACTATATCCATTTTTTGATAGTTTTTCATCATCTTTTGAAGAAAAAGAGATAAAAAATGAATTTGAAATAGAGTTTGGAATTTTATCCTTTAATATAATTTGATAATGATGTAAAAAATCTTCTTTTGTATCTAAAGTTAAGTATGTTACAAAGGCACTTTGGTCAGAAAATGAAAAGTTATTATAATACTTTTTTATTTTTTCATCTTCAAAAAGTGATGCACTATTATATATTGAACTGTTTAGAATAACTTGTTTTGTTAGGTATTCATCTTTATTTGAAATTATTCTGTAAAGGTTTTCTTCTTTTTTTATTTTTAAAATCTCTTCTTTGTTATGTACATCTATATCTTTTAATAAACCATCAAATAAACTTCCCATCCCATTATTTACATAAAAAACATCATGAAAAGGGTATGAAAGACCTAAAGCAAGGGAAATTAAAGATATATCTTTTGATGTAGTTTGTAATGTAATTAAAAGTTGTGAGTCTATAAAAACTTTGTATTCTTTTGATATATTTGGTAGAGTTTGGTTTATATAGTCATCTGCATTTTTTAATAAATCGAAACCAAATACTTTTAAAAGTCTAAAATTTGAGCTTATAGTTTTAAGATATGATTTTAAATTATGTCTAGCAAAATAAATATCTTTGAAGTTCCAAAACTTTTCATCGATTTCTTTTATAGTTTGCCAAAAAAGTCTATTGTTTTTATGTGGATAAACTTCTTCTAAATTTTCTAAAAAAGTATCAAAATCTTTTATTCTATCAACTATTTTTTTATTTTGGATTGTTCTTATGGCAACTTCACTTTTTTTAATATTTGGTGTAAAACCTGCTTTATCAAAAATATTTTTGATTGGGTGATTATCTTCATATCCTACAAATGTTGTTGCGCCTATATTGTAATGGTTACCAAATCTTTTAAAAGTCCCTGCACATCCACCTAGATTTTTATCTCTCTCAAATAAAATTAAAATTTTATCTTTGTTAAGAGCGGAGATTAATGAACCTCCCATCCCAGAGCCAATTACAGCTATATCAGAAGTTTTCATTTTTAGCTCTTTTAAATTTTTCGATTGCTTGTTTTCTAGAATATGAAATATCAACAATACTTTTAGGATAATTAATAAATAAATTTGATGAAGCACCATTTTCTATATGTAAAAGCTTTGAGTCTAAGTTTTTCAATTCTGGTATTATATTTTTTATAAATATTCCTTCTTTATCAAATTTCTTAGATTGGATATATGGATTGAAAACTCTAAAATAAGGACTTGCATCAGCTCCTGTACTTGCGCTCCACTGCCAAGAGCCTATATTTGAACTAGCTTCATAATCTAAAAGTTTTAGAGCAAAATATTGTTCTCCTTTTTTCCAATCTATAAATAGATTTTTTGTTAAAAATGATGCAACTATCATACGAAGTCTATTATGCATCATTCCTGTTTTATTTAGATGTCTCATTGCTGCATCTATTATAGGAACTCCTGTTTGACCATCACACCACTTTTGAAAAAGTTCTTTATTTTCATTCCATTTGATTTTTAGATTATTGAAGTTTTCATTTTCAGAATCTGGAAAATGAAATAGTATATAGTTATAAAACTCTCTCCAAAATAGTTCTCTTATAAAAAACTGGCTATCTAAATTTTCTATTGATTTAAAATAGTTAAATACTTCTTTTGGTGATATCAATCCAAATCTTAGATGAACAGATATTTTTGATGTGGCATCTTTATAAAAAAAGTCTCTATCGTATTTATAATCTTTTATTTTTTCTTTAAACTCTTCTAATAGTTCATAAGCACTTTTATTTAAAAAAGATGGCAGTTCTTGTTCTTCAAAGTTCATATCTTTTAGTGTTGGGATATAGTTATATTCAAATTTGATTTTTTCTAAATTCTCATTTCTTTTTAAATTTTCAATACTATTTGACTGAGTAATAATATTTAGAGATTTATAAAAAGGGGTAAACACTTTGTATGGAGTTTTATCAGCTTTTAAATGCTCACTTGGGTTTAAAATAAAAGAGTCTAAAAATCTACTAATAGGCAATACCTTTTCAATCTCTTTATCTCTTTGTTTTGCATAATCATCAAAATCACAAGAGCATAGTATCTCTTTTAATCCAAAATTTTTAAGAGCTTTAAATACATTTATTGGTTTATCATAAAAGATTGCTAGATCTAAATTTATAGCTTTTAATTCTTTTTTTAAATTTAAAACTGATTTATATAAAAAGCTAACTCTTTTGTCATCTTTAGGAAGTTTATTTAAAATATTTTTATCAAATATAAAAATAGGTAACACTTTGTCTTTTGCATTTGATAATATGGCATTATCAGTGATTCTTAAATCTCTTCTAAACCAAAGGATTTGACTCATTTATATGCCTTTATAGTTGAACGAAGAGCTAACTCCTTGGGATATGGATTTAAAAACTTTTGTGATTTTAAATACTCTATATCAAATCTTCTTGTATATAAATTTAAAAGTTTTATAACAGCAATTAATGGAATAATTTCATTTTTAAAATCGTCAATTGATTCTAAAATTTCTTCCTTTTCTTCTTTTGTAATTAATTTTTTAAAATAGCCGAAGATATGCAGTAATACATTATATGTATTTGAAATTGTTCCTTTTTGAGATATTGTTTCTAAAAAGGTATATTTGTATTCTTCTAAAACTATATTTAAAGGTTTTTTACCATGATTTGCAACTATATTTCCAAGGTATTTATATGAGTTATGAGATTTAGCATATATAAGATATTTATAAGTAGTATGAAATTCAACTAAATCTTTAAAAGAGGGACTTGATTTTAAAAACTCAAATATATGTTTGTATGAGAATATTTGCATAAGAAAATTTTCTCTAAGCCATGCATCGGCTAATCTTCCTTCTTCTTCAGTGGGTAAAAGTGGATATTTTTGTTTTACTTCATTTGCAAAAATTCCTACTCCTGTATTTTCACTTTGTCCACTTTTATTTT
>LLEJ01000027.1_pt1 | contig 18672 bp, 19 predicted proteins | sample 595831 | NCBI WGS metagenome assembly LLEJ01 (sample SAMN02919310, study PRJNA255460) | bioreactor metagenome | biome: chemostat; feature: culture 2011_10.1; material: sediment; isolation source: day101 10degC chemostat 2011 inoculated with Wadden Sea sediment taken from... | place: Germany: Bremen... | reverse complement strand
TATTAAGTATTTAAATTCTAATGTATTCATAAAAGAATGTTATCAAAACAAATCTTAATTATTAATAATGATTATCAATACTATATATTAAAATAATCTAGCGTAATTAAAAAAGAGATAGGATATACAATTGTATTTAGATACCTAAGAGCAAAACCAACTTTTATATTTGGCATGATTTCTTCTAAAGATATCCCTTTAGACATTTTAGTCATGATATTAATTTTAAAAGCAATATCAAGAAATTTTATCCCAACAATACTTAACATTAAAAAACTACTGTTTTTTAAATATATAATTAAAAATATTGAGTAGATGAAACTTGCATTTAGTAAAAAGAAAAGTAATATATTTGTTCTGTAAATTGAATAATTGTTGGTTAATAAACCATATAGTGTTTCTGATTTTTGCCAGTTTGATTCAAAAAGCTCAATGGCAATGAATATAAAAAAAAGTGAAATAATATCCATAGGTTTTAAATATTAGGGCAAGGCCCTAATATTTTAATCTTCTTCGATATCTTCGAATTTAATTTTTTGATCTTTATAAAGACCTGTTCCAACTGGAATAGTTCTACCAATTACAACGTTTTCTTTTAAGTCTTCTAACATATCCATTTTAGCTGAAATTGCAGCTTCAGTTAATACTTTAGTAGTTTCCTGGAAAGATGCTGCTGAAATAATAGAATCAGAAGTAACAGCTGCTCTTGTAATACCAAGTAATAATGGTTCAGCAATTGCTGGTTTACCACCAAGCTTAATAATTCTAGCATTTTCAATTTTAAATCTTTTCTTAGAAACCATATCACCAATGATAAACTTAGTATCTCCACCATCAAGAATAGAAACCTGTCTTAACATTTGAGATGTAATAACCTCAATATGTTTATCGGCAATATTAACCCCTTGAGATCTATATACTTGTTGTACTTCAGATACAATAAAGTAATGAAGTGCTTTTTCACCAAGAATTCTTAATACATCATGAGGAGAAGTTTGACCATCTGTTAATGCTTCACCAGCATGAACAAACTCACCTTCATGTACTAAAATCTGTTTAGATTTTTCAACTAAATATTCAGATTTATTACCATTTTCATCAGTAATAATAATTCTAGATTTATTTCTTAATGGCTTACCAAATGAAACCATACCATCAAATGATGCTAAAACAGCAATTGATTTTGGTCGTCTAGCTTCAAATAACTCTGATACTCTTGGAAGACCTCCAGTAATATCTTTAGATTTTTGAGTTGCTTTTGGAGTTTTACCAATAACATCTGCAATTTGAATATCTTCACCCTCAGCTACAAAAAGTGAAGTTTTAGGGTCAAGTGTATATCTAATTAATTCATCATTAGAAGTTGCAAGTACAACTGCTGGTTTATAACCAGAAGGGATATACTCATTAACAACTAATTTAGAAGAACCTGTTAATTCATCAAATTGCTCTGCAACTGTAACACCTGGAATAATATCTTCAAATGCAACCTTACCAGCTTTTTCAGCAATTGTTGGGTTTGCATATGGATCCCATTCTGCAATTACAACTTGTTCTGCACTTGCAGGATGAGCAATAATAGAATCTTTTTCAACTTCTGTATTATCATCAAGTTCAACAACTGAACCTCTTGAAATATAGTGTCTTAATGCTTCTCTACCTTCACCATCAACAATTACTCCAAATAGACCTTTTTCATCTACTTTTTCACCAGCTTTAATATCTTCTCTTCTTTCTAAATAGTCACCAGTCAATTTATAATATTTAACAGTTCCCTTAGCTCCAGAAACAATTGTAGAAGTAATTGGTGCTCCATCGTCAACTTTTAATTCAGATGCAAATGGAATTCGGTTTGGAACATTCCATCCATCTTTGATCATCTCAACGATTGATTCATTTTGTTCTACTTCTATACCATCTTTATATGGTAAGTATAATTTACCTTCGATTTTTCCTGATACACCAGCAAGCTCATTAGCTTTTGCTACATCATTCTTTCTTAAGTAGTATTTTTTCTCTTCTTTTCCATTTGTAATTGTTAAAATTGTCTCTTCATGAATAGTTTCAACTGTAACTTTACCTTTAAATGGTGCATTAATTTTTGGTTCAACTAATAAAATACCAGCATTTCTTCTATTAGCAACTACAACTTGATCAGCACTATTAGTATATGTCTTGATATTGTAGTATCTAATGAAACCTTCTTTATCAGCTCTTAACTCTCTTTCTGTTTGAGTTGCAGATGCAGTTCCCCCAACGTGGAATGTTCTAAGTGTAAGCTGTGTTCCTGGCTCACCAATAGATTGTGCTGCAACAACACCAACAGCTTCACCAGGAGTTGCTTTTCTTTGCTCTCCTAAGTTAAGACCATAACATTTTGAACATAAACCATGTTCTACTTTACAAGTTAAAGGAGTTCTAATCACAACAGATTTAACTTCTGCTTCTGCAACAACTTTTGCATTTTCTTCAGTAATTAAAGTACCCTCTGTAAATAAAATCTCATTTGAAATTGGGTCAATAATATCTTCAGCAATAACTCTACCAGTGATTCTTTCTTCTAATGACTCAATTAGTTCATTACCAGAAGAGATATCTGTGATTTCAATACCTTCATGAGTACCACAATCTTCAATTGTGATTCTAACATTTTGAGATACATCAATTAATTTTCTGTTAAGTATCCTGCATTTGCCGTTTTTAAAGAGCTGTATCGGCAAGACCTTTTTCTAGCACCGTGAGTAGAAATAAAGTACTCAAGTACATTTAGACCTTCTCGGAAGTTAGAAATAATTGGTGTTTCAATAATAGAACCATCAGGCTTAGCCATAAGACCCCTCATACCTGAAAGCTGTCTAATCTGTGCAGCTGAACCTCTAGCCCCAGAATCGGCCATCATATAAATAGAGTTAAATCCATCTTTATCAGCTTCAACTAAACTCATCATTTCAGTACCAAGAGTATTATTTACTTCTGTCCAAATATCAATAATTTTATTGTATCTTTCTTGCTCAGTTAATAAACCTTGAGAGAATTGTTTTTGAACTTCAATAACATCTTTTTTAGATTTAGCAATATGACCTGGTTTTGATTCAGGAACTCTAATATCATCAATAGATACAGAAATACCAGCATCAGTAGCATATTTGAAACCTAAGTTTTTAAGGTTATCTAAGAACTTTGGAGTTACTTCATATCCACCGTGTTTATAGATATAGTCAACTAATATACCAATATCTTTTTTCTTTAAAATTTTATTCCATAAATTAACAGGTACAAAATCAGGTAAAATTTCATGAACAATTAATCTACCAATTGTTGTATGAACCATTTTACCTTCAATAGTAGTTCTAACTTTTGCATGTAAATCTACTTGTTTCATATCTAAAGCAATTTTTGCTTCATCAACACCAGTAAATAATTTATGCTCACCTTTTACACCATCTTTTTCTAATGATAGATAATAAATACCTAAAATCATATCCTGAGAAGGTACAGCAATAGCACGACCAGATGCAGGTAAAAGAATATTCATAGATGACATCATAAGAATCTTAGCTTCAGCAATAGCTTCTTGTGATAATGGAACGTGAACGGCCATTTGGTCACCATCGAAATCGGCATTAAATGCGGCACACACTAATGGGTGTAACTGAATTGCTTTTCCATCAATTAAAACTGGGTGGAATGCTTGAATAGAAAGTTTATGAAGAGTTGGTGCTCTGTTTAGTAAGATTGGATATTCATCAACAATCTCAGATAAACATTCCCATACTTCATTAGTTTCAGACTCAATTAATCTCTTTGCAGATTTTAATGTAGTTGCATAACCTTTTTCTTCTAATTTAGCCATTAAATGTGGTTTGAAAAGCTCAAGAGCCATTTTCTTAGGAATACCACATTGGTCCATATTTAAAGAAGGTCCAACAACAATTACAGATCTACCTGAGAAGTCAACCCTTTTACCAAGTAAGTTTTGTCTAAATCGACCTTGCTTACCTTTAATAATTTCAGATAATGATTTTAAAGGTCTTTTATTTGCACCTTTAACCGCATTTGCAGTTTTACCATTATCAAATAAAGCATCAACGGCCTCTTGAAGCATTCTTTTTTCATTTCTAATAATAATTTCAGGTGCATCAAGTTCTGTTAATCTCTTAAGTCTGTTATTTCTGTTAATAACTCTTCTATAAAGGTCATTTACATCAGAAACAGCAAACTTACCACCATCAAGAGCAACAAGTGGTCTTAAATCTGGTGGAAGAACTGGAAGTTGAGTTAACATCATCCACTCTGGTCTATTTCCAGAGTTGATAAAGTTTTCAACAACTTTAAGTCTTTTAATAATTGTTTTTCTTTTAGCTTCTGATTTAGTTCCGCCCATTTCAACTTTTAATTGTGTTAATAACTCAATTAAGTCTAATGTTTCTAATAAATCTCTAATTACATCTCCACCCATGTTTGCTTCGAAACCTGTGTGGTCAAATAAATCTGCAATAGTTCTATATTGTTCTTCATTTAAAATATCAAATTTATTAACTTTTTTTGTTTTTTCATTATCATAAAAAGCTTCACCAGCATCAGATACAATATATGCTTCGTAATATAATACTCTTTCAAGGTCTTTTAATTTAACACCTAACAAAGTACCAATTCTAGTTGGAAGTGAAGATACCATCCAAATGTGAGCAACAGGAGATACTAAATCAATATGTCCCATTCTGTGACGTCTTACTTTAGAAGAAGTTACTTCAACACCACATTTTTCACAAACTACACCTTTGTATCTCATCTTTTTATATTTACCACAAAGACACTCATAATCTTTTACTGGTCCAAAGATTTTTGCACAAAAAAGTCCATCTCTCTCAGGCTTTAATGTTCTATAATTAATAGTTTCTGGTTTTTTTACTTCACCAGATGACCAAGAAAGAATTTTTTCAGGACTTGCAAGTCTTAATTGAAATGCTGAAAAATCTGTTGGTCTTTCTAATTCTTTATTTCAATAGGTTGTAATACTTTTGTATTTTTACTCATTTTCTTCTACCTCTTCAAAAATCTCTACGTCAAGTCCAAGAGCTTTAAGCTCTTTTGTTAATACGAAGAATGTTTCAGGAACACCTGATCTTGGAACGTTTTCACCATTTGCTATAGCTCTATAAGCTCTTGTTCTACCTTCAACATCATCAGATTTAGTTGTAAGCATTTCTTTAAGAACATTAGTTGCACCATATGCTTCAAGTGCCCAAACTTCCATTTCTCCAAATCTTTGTCCACCAAATAGTGCTTTACCACCAACAGGTTGTTGTGTTACAAGAGAATAAGGTCCAGTAGATCTTGCATGCACTTTTTCATCAACTAAGTGATGTAGTTTAAGCATATACATATAACCTACGTTTACTCTTTCTTTCATCTTATCACCAGTTTTTCCATCATGTAAAGTAGTTTTACCATCTGTATCAATTTTTGCTAATTCAAATAATTTTACAAACTCTTCTTCTTTTACACCATCGAATACTTGAGAGGCAAATCTAACCCCTTTTGTCCAGTCTTGTCCATATTCAACTAATTCATCGTCACTTAAATTATCCATGAACTCTTTACCATTCATAAGTTTAGCAACAGATGCAATTTCTGTCATTTTAGATCTTAATTCAGTAATAAAGTCTGCTTTCTTAGCTTCAAAAAATATCTTGAATTTGTGCTCCAAGTTTTTTACCAACTAATCCTAAGTGAACTTCAAGAATCTGTCCAATATTCATTCTTGATGGAACTCCAAGTGGGTTAAGAATAACATCAACAGTAGAACCATCTTCTAAGTAAGGCATATCAACTTGAGGTACGATGTTAGAAACAATACCTTTGTTTCCATGACGACCTGCCATTTTATCCCCAACTTTGATTTTTCTCTTAGTCGCAATATAAACTTTAACTTGTTTGATAACACCTGAAGGTAAAATATCATCATGCTCAAGAACAGTTAATTTTTCTTCATGTTCTTCTCTTAAAGAAGTATTTTTGTTTAATAAAGTGATCTTTAATTGTGTTATATTCTTTTTCTACTTCTTTAGAGAAAGATGCAACAACTTTTTTCATAGCAAATCTATTTACATTTGCTAATACTTCTACAGGAATACAATTACCTTTTTTGTATGTTACTTCTTCAACTTCAACATCTTTTGCTAATGAAGATTTAGATAATAAATCATTAATTTTTAAGATTTCTTCTCTATCTAACATTAATAATTTATCGTGATGTTTAATATCTAACTCAGATTTTTCTGCTTCAATTTCTGCAATTGCTCTTTCGTCTTTTTCGTATCCTTTTTTAGTGAATACTTTAACATCAACAACTGTACCTTCCATAGAAGTTGCACAGTAAAGAGATTTATTAATAACGTGTCCAGCTTTTTCACCAAAAATTGCTCTTAATAATCTCTCTTCTGGAGTTGGTTTAATTTCACCTTTTGGTGTAACTTTTCCAACAAGAATCATCCCAGATTTAACATAAGTACCAACTTTTACGATACCTGAGTTATCTAAGTGTCCAATTGACTCTTCTTTTACTCCTGGTAAATCTCTAGTGATCTCTTCATTACCATGTTTTAATTCTCTACATTCAACATCTTTTTCATAAATATGCATAGAAGTAAAGGCATCTTCTTCAATTAATCTTTGAGAAAGTACAATCGCATCTTCGTAGTTATAACCATTCCAAGGCATAAATGCAACCATTGCATTAACACCAACAGCTAATTCACCATTATCCATTGAAGGACCATCAGCAATTACTTGACCAGCTTCAACAAAAGTACCTTGTTTAGTAGCTGTTCTTTGACCAAATGAAGTATTATTATTTGTTCTAACATTTTTACTTACGTTATAATGGTCAATGAAAGCACCGTTTTCATCTTCACCTCTAACATAAACATTTTTAGAATCGGCTTTTTCAATTACACCAGCTCTTTTTGCTTTAATAGCTTCCCATGCATCTCTAGCAACTGTTTTTTCTAAACCAGTTCCAACTACAGGAGCATTAGGTCTTAATAATGGAACAGCTTGTCTCATCATATTCGATCCCATTAAAGCTCTGTTGGCATCATCATGCTCTAAGAATGGAATTAATGAAGCTGCTACACCCATAACCATTTGAGAAGAAATATCAATTAAATTTACTTTATTTCTTTCAACTAAGTAAATTTCACCATCTTGTCTAGCTTCCACTAAAGATTCAACAATTTTACCATTGTCATCTACTTTTGTAGAACCAGGAGCAATAATCATCCCCTCTTCTTGAGTTGCTGTTACGTAAATAATTTCATCACTTACCATACCATCTGCAACTTTTTTATAAGGTGCTTCAATAAATCCTAAATTATTAACTTTTGAGAAAGTTGATAATGTATTAATAAGACCAATATTTTGCCCCTCTGGAGTTTCAACTGGACAAATTCTTCCGTAGTGAGTTGCATGAACATCTCTTACTTCAAATCCAGCTCTCTCTTTTACAAGTCCACCTTCACCAAGTGCAGAAAGTCTTCTTTTATGAGTAACTTCTGATAATGGGTTAGTTTGATCCATAAATTGTGATAACTGTCCAGACGTAAAGAACTCAGTAATAGTTGATGTAATCATCTTAGAGTTTACTAAATCATGTGGCATAATATCTTCTAATGTACCAGATAAAGTAGTCATTTTATCTCTAATTGCTTTTTGCATTTTGATTAAACCAGAGTGAAGTTCGTTAGCTAATAATTCACCAATTGCTCTAATTCTTCTGTTACCTAAGTGATCTCTATCATCGATATGACCATGACCAGCTTTTACTTTTACAAGATATTGAACTGTTTTAATAATATCTTCATAAGTTAATACTGTAACGTATTCTGGAACAGTAACACCTAACTTATGATTCATTTTCATTCTACCAACTTTTGTTAAGTCATATCTTTCTGGATCGAAGAATAATTTTCTAACAAATTCTTTAGCAGCTTCTTTAGTTACAGGCTCACCTGGTCTCATTACTTTATAAATTCTAATTGCAGATAAATCATTTTCATCTTCAATTTGCTCAGTTTGTTTTAATAATTTTAAAGATTCAGCATCTTGTTTAAAGGCATTAATAATAGAATCATCAACACCAGTTGCTAAATCATTTGCAATATCAAAAGAATCAAAACCTAAATCTAATAATTTTTTTAATTTTAATTCATCAAGTTGAGTTAAAGCATCAAATAAAACTTCTCCTGATTCAGGATCAAAGATTGTATTTGCAGTTGATCTGTCCATTAATAAATCAATAGGATATTCAACTAATTTAAGTCCACCTTCAAGTAAAGCTTTTGCTTTTCTATCAGTAAGTCTTTTACCTGCAGCAATAATTAAATTACCTTTATCATCTTTAATATCAAACTCAACTCTACCTGTGAAATCTTCAGGATTAAATTCAGTTAAAAATTTATTATTTTTAATTTTGATATTTAAAATTGGGTAGAAAAGTTTAATAATATCTTCTTTAGAGTAACCTAATGCTCTAAAAAGAATAGTAACTGGAACTTTTCTTCTTTTATTGATTCTTACATATAATACATCTTTTGCATCATATTCAAAGTATAACCATGAACCACGATCTGGAATAATTTGACCTGTATAGATTAATTTATTTCCTGCAGTGTTTGATTCTTCTTCTTTGAAAATAACACCTGGAGATCTATGTAACTGGTTAACAACAACCCGTTCAACACCATTTACAATAAATGAAGTTCTATCTGTCATTAACGGAATTTCACGGATAAATAAAGATTGTTCTTTCATATCTTTAACACCGATTTTCTCACCAGTTTTTTCGTCTAAATCCCATAGTGTAAGTCTAATATTAATTTTTAAAGGAATTGAATAAGTCAGTCCTCTAACCATTGATTCTCTTACATCATATTTAGGTTTCCCTACATCACTTCCTATGTATTCAAGAGTTACTCTATTTTGAGCATCGTGAATAGGAAATACAGATTTGAAAACTTTTTCAATACCAGCTTCAGTTCTTTCATCTTTCCCAATCATTAGGAAATTATCATACGAATTTTGTTGTAGTTGTAATAAATTTGGAATTTCGATTTGTTGAGGATTTTTTGCAAAATCTACTCTAAGTCTATTACCAGATTTTAAAGAGTTTAACATTGTCGACCTTATAAAAAATGTGGTTTACTTTTAGCTTTGTATATAAAGCGCAAAAGCATCCTTAAAGGATAGGGTTAAAATTTGTCCAAATTCTAACCTTAGCCTTCAAAGATGCTAATCTTTATACAAGGCACTATGCCTTGTATAACGGTATAATTACTTTAGAAGTGAATTATTTTAATTCTACAGATGCTCCAGCACCTTCTAATTCAGCTTTTGCAGCTTCAGCGTCTTCTTTAGAAACACCTTCTTTAACAACAGCTCCAGCTTCTTCAGCCATAGCTTTTGCTTCTTTTAATCCAAGACCAGTTAATGCTCTAATTACTTTAATAACATTAATTTTCTTAGCTCCAGCGTCGTTAATAACTACGTTGAATTCTGATTGCTCTTCAGCAGCTTCAGCAGCAGCTCCACCAGCAGCACCAGCTACAGCTACAGGCTGTGCAGATACTCCAAATTTTTCTTCAAATTCTTTTACTAATTCTGATAATTCAAGTACTGATAAACCAGAGATATATTCTAATACGTCTTCTTTAGAAATTGCCATTTCATTTTTCCTTATTATTTTTTATTTTATAATTTATTAATTGCTTAAAATATTAAGCAGCCTCTTCTTCTTTTTTCTGTCTAAGTGCATCAAGACCAACTGTAAAGTTAGTAAGTGGCGCCATCCATGTAGCAGCAAGCATACCAAGAAGTTCATCTCTAGATGGTAATTTAGCAAATGCATTAACTGTCGCAAGATCAGCAATTTTACCTTCAATAACACCCGATTTGATTTCAAATTTATCCTTGTTTGCAGATGCAAAAGTATCAGCAACTTTACAAGCAGAAATTTGATCTTCAGACCATAAGAAAATATTAGTTCCAGATAACTCAATATCACCTAATTCAGCATTCTTTACAGCAACTGTAACTAATGTATTTTTAGCAACTTGAACTTTTGTTCCATTAACTCTAGCATCATTTCTTAAAGTTTCTAACTCTTTATGAGTAAGACCCTTATAATCACAAACTACGATAGCTTGAGATTCTTTGAACTCAGAAGTTAAAAAATCAATAACTTCAGATTTTTGTTGTTTATTCATTTATAATTCTCCTTTCAAAACATCCAACTTCAGCAGGACTTATAAAATACAGGAGTTGTATTTTACCGGCTATCTTCAGTTCTTAATGTAGTGCTTTGAATAACACTCAATCATAAAGATTAATATCTTCACTGTTGAATGTTAAAAATTAAATAAGGGGGAACCCTTATTTAATGTCCATTAATTCTAATACATCCATGTTTACTGATGGAGACATAGTTAATGAAATCGCTGCATTAGTATAATATCTACCTTTTGCAGACGATGGTTTTGCTTTGTTAATAGCTTGGATAAATGCTTCAACATTTTCTTTAATTGCATCTTCTGAAAAAGAAACTTTTCCAACTGCTGCTTGCATGTTACCTTTTTTATCAACTCTATATGCAACTTGACCACCTTTAGCATCGTTAACTGCTTTAGTTACGTCCATTGTTACTGTTCCAACTTTAGGATTTGGCATTAAACCTTTTGGTCCTAAAATTCTACCTAGTTTACCAACTAGTCCCATACAATCTGGAGTTGCAATTAAAACATCAAAATCAATGTTTCCAGCTTGTACTGTTTCTACTAAATCATCATTACCAACAATATCAGCACCAGCTGCTTTTGCTTCATCAACTTTAGTACCTTTTGCAAATACTGCAACTCTAACAGTTTTACCTGTACCATGAGGAAGTACAACTGCACCTCTAATCATTTGGTCAGCATGTCTTGGGTCAATATTTAAATTAAGTGCAACTTCTACACTCTCATCAAATTTTGCTGAAGCTAGACCTTTAACAGTAGTACAAGCTTCTGCTAAAGAATAGTTTCTTTCTTCAATTTTTTCTGATAACGCTTTATATCTTTTTGAAATTTTTGCCATTTTTGTTCTCCGCAATTTTTTATTTTTATTTCAAGTAACTTCGCTTCTATTTAAAAGACTTAAGAATACTTGTTTTGCTACCGCCTTTTAAAGCCTGGTGGTAAGGCTAAGATTTAAAAGTAAATCTTATAACTCTGAATCAATTCCCATTGATCTAGCTGAACCAACAACAATTTTTGCAGCTTGTTCTCTATCATCAGTATTTAAATCTGCGATTTTCATATCAACAATTTCTAAAATCTGATCTTTAGTTAATTTTCCAACTTTGTTTTTAAGTGGATTATCTGAACCTTTTTTAACTCCAGAAACTTTTTTAATTAAGTCTGTCATTGGTGGTTGCTTTAATACAAATGTAAAACTCTTATCTGAATAAACAGAAATCTCAACTGGAATAGTAAATCCAGATTTATCTTTTGTTTTTTCATTAAACGCTTTACAGAATTCCATAATGTTAATACCTCTTTGCCCTAATGCAGGACCAACAGGTGGTGATGGGTTCGCTGCGCCAGCAGGGATTTGAAGTTTTAAAATACCTTCTACTTTTTTAGCCATCGTGCTTCCTTTAATATTTTTATTGTTTTGTTAATGATTTAGACATTAGGCAAGAAAACTATATAAGAAGCTAAGTTTTTTTGCCTAATGCCTATTCTAGTTTTTTAAACTACTCTTTCTACTTGAGTATACATAATTTCAACAGGAGTATTTCTTCCAAAAATTGAAACATTAAGTTTTAAAAGTCCTGAAGCCATATCGAAGTCTTCAACTACACCGTTAAAGTTAGCAAATGGACCTTCGTTTATTCTAACCATTTCACCTTCATCAAATGAAATTTTTGGTTTAGCTGCAGCTCTGTTTTCTACTTTGTCTAAAATTGAATTAATATCTTTTTTAGATAAAGGTGTTGGTTTTTTGATTCACCAATGAATCTTCCAACTTTTGGCATAGATTGAATTCTGTGCCATAAAGCAGTATCTAAATCTATTTCTGCAAATGCATATGCAGGATATAAAGGTCTTTCAACGATTGTTTTATTACCTTTTTTTACTTCAATTAAATCTTCAGTTGGAACTAGAACTTGAGAAATTCTACCATCAGCCATTTCTTCAGCTAATCTTTCTAAAGCTCTTTTTACAGTTAATTCACTTCCTGAGTGAGTTTGTATTGCATACCATTGTTGTGACATAAAATTTTCCTTAGTTCATTACAGCTGATAAGCTTAGAGACATGATTGCATCAATTAATGCTAAAAATAATGAGATTACAGTTACAACAACAAATACAGATAAATAAGCAGACCTGATTTGTTCTTTAATAGGGAAAATTACTTTATTTAGTTCTTCTTTAGCATTTTTATAATATGTTTTAAATTTGTTCACAATCGACTCCAAAAATTTTTAAGCTTATAAATTCTTTTAAAAAAAGTCGAAACTACTTTTAAAAAAATTTAGTGGCAGGCCAGGAGGGACTCGAACCCCCAGCCATCGGATTTGGAATCCGGCGCTCTACCATTGGAGCTACTGACCTGCTTAAGATATATAAAGGCTAAGCTAAAGTCTTACGACTTTAACTTAACTTCTTTATGAATTGTGTGTTTTTTTAATCTAGGACTATATTTTTTAATTGCCATTTTCTCAGTATGAGTTTTTGGGTTTTTATAAGTAGTGTAGTTAATATCACCACACTCCTCACATTTTAGTCCGATTTTGATACTTACTCCGTTACCCATCAGTTATCCTTATACAAGAACTTCTGCAACAACTCCAGCACCAACTGTTCTTCCACCTTCTCTGATAGCGAACTTAGTTCCCTTTTCAAGAGCGATAGGAGCAACTAGTTTAACTGTCATTTCTACATTGTCACCAGGCATAACCATCTCAGTTCCCTCTGGTAAAGTACAAGAACCTGTAACATCAGTAGTTCTTACATAAAATTGTGGTCTGTATCCTGAGAAGAATGGAGTGTGTCTACCACCTTCCTCTTTAGAAAGGATATATACTTCACATCTGAATTCAGTATGTGGTGTAATTGTACCTGGCTTAATAAGAACTTGTCCTCTTTGAACGTCTTCTTTTTTGATACCTCTAATTAAGATACCAGCATTATCACCAGCTTCAGCGTAATCCATCTCTTTTCTAAACATTTCAATACCAGTTACAGTAGTTGTTTGAGTATCTTTAAGACCAACGATTTCGATCGAATCACCTAAATTTACAGTACCTTTAGAAATAGCACCAGTAACAACTGTTCCTCTTCCTGAGATAGAGAATACATCTTCAACAGGCATTAAGAAATCTTTATCAGTATCTCTTACTGGAGTTGGGATATAAGCATCAACTTCTGCCATTAATGAATAGATTTTTTCTGACCATTCACCAGCTGTACCAGCTTTAGCTTCTTCTAATGCTTGGAATGCAGAACCAGCAACGATAGGAGTATCATCACCTGGGAATTCGTATTCAGAAAGTAATTCTCTTACTTCCATTTCAACTAATTCTAACATCTCTTCTTTATCTTCGTCATCTAATTGATCTTCTTTATTTAAGAAAACAACGATGTAAGGTACACCTACTTGCTTAGATAATAAGATATGCTCTCTAGTTTGAGCCATAGGACCATCTGTTGAAGCAATAACTAAAATAGCACCATCCATTTGAGCAGCACCAGTAATCATGTTTTTAACGTAATCGGCGTGACCTGGACAATCTACGTGAGCGTAGTGTCTAGTTTCTGTTTCATACTCAACGTGAGAAGTAGCAATCGTAATTCCTCTTTCTCTTTCTTCTGGAGCATTATCAATTTGATCATAATCCATAGTTGCTTGACCATTTTTAAGCCCTAAACACATTGTGATTGCAGCTGTTAATGTAGTTTTACCGTGGTCAACGTGACCAATAGTACCAATATTTACGTGCGGTTTACTTCGCTCGAATTTTTCTTTTGCCATAAAAATCCCCTTAAAAAATTTTGTTTTGGTTATTGCCCTCTGAGTAGATAAGCCCAATAGCTTCTCTATTCAGAGGGGATTTGTTTAATAAAAATTACACAAAAATATTGCGATATATTTTGTGGATTGGTATTTTACTTAAAAAATACTAAATAATACATTAATTGGGAGTTTTTGATATAAACTTATGGAGTTATAAATAATTTCGCGTTATAACTCAGCTCCCAGTAAACAATAAATAAATAAAAAAATGGAGCGGGAAACGAGACTCGAACTCGCGACAATCTGCTTGGAAGGCAGAGGCTCTAGCCAACTGAGCTATTCCCGCGCTCATTTTAATGGTGGGAAGAGAAGGACTCGAACCTTCGAAGCCGTAGGCGGCGGATTTACAATCCGCAGGATTTGACCACTCTCCAACCTTCCCGTTGAAAATATTATTGTTCTGGTCAAGCGCTGGTCTTAAAGACAACGTTCGACAAAATGTAAAAATGGTGCTCACTCACGGAGTCGAACCGCGGACCTATTGATTACAAATCAATTGCTCTAGCCAACTGAGCTAAGCAAGCATCCAAAATAAGTGGTGGCTCGAGGCAGAATCGAACTGCCGACACAAGGATTTTCAATCCTTTGCTCTACCGACTGAGCTATCGGGCCATAACGTTTTTTAACGTGTCCTTCTTAAATTGGAGTGAAATTATACACATAGAATAATTAATTTAAGCTTAATTGAGAAACAAATTCTTTAAATTCTTTTCCTCGTACTGCATATGACGAAAATTGGTCAAGAGAAGATGCCGCAGGAGAAAGAATTGCCACGCTATTTAAAGAGTGTTTTAAATGAATATCACTTACTGATTCTTTTATAAATTTAGATTCAATATAAGATATATTATATTTTTTACAATATGAAATCACTCTCTCATAATTACTACCAATTGCAAAAATTTCTATATCCAATGTTTTTACATATTCAAATAATGGTTCAATATTTGTTCCCTTATCATCCCCTCCAACTATTAGATATATTTTTTTATCTAAATACGGAGTTAATGCATTTATTGTAGCATCTACATTCGTAGCCTTAGAGTCATTAACCCACAATCTATTATCTTTATCTCTAAACTCTTCAATTTTATGTTCATCTATAGTGAAGTTATTTATTTTTTCATAATCTACCTCATCAAAAATTATCTTTTTTGAGGCCAAAGCTAAAATAGAATCTAATAAAAAAGGTTCATTAAATTTTATTTTCTCTTTCTCAATATCAAATATTTTACATAAATCATCAGAGTTTTTATAAATAATTTTATGAGCACTAGTTGAATAATCTTCAAACTCTTCGGGTATTATTACAATTTCACCTTCTAACATCATCTCAAGTGGTTTTAATTTTGCTTTTTTATACTCATCGTAACTTCCATGCCAAGAGATATGGTCTTCTGAAATCGGTAAAAGAATATATAAGTTAGGTTTTGCTTTATTAGTGTAATGAAAAGTAAAAGAAGATGTTTCTAATATCCATATAGGAGCTTCTTTATCAAGCAAAGAAATTGGTGTCCCAATATTACCTCCACAAAGACTGCCTTTATCTTCTAAAAGATGTTGAATCATTTGTGTAGTTGTAGTTTTTCCATTTGTTCCAGAAATCCAAATAGAAAATGGCATATCATCAGCAAATAAATCATAATCACTTTGAATATTATTTGATTTCTTTACCATTTCATTATTTGGTGGTATCCCAGGACTTACAATAGTTATATCATTTGAATTTAAATCATAATCTTTAAAATTGTTATCATCATACAATATTACATCATCAAAACTATCACTAACTGCTTGTGCAGTAATTCCTTTTCCTAGTACTCTAATCATATTATAATTCTATCTAATTTTAAGACTCATAAGAGCCACTAGATTAGCCATAAAGGATATTATCCAAAACCGTACAATAATTTTATTTCCTTCCAACCTTTTTCTTCAAAATGATGATGAATAGGTGCCATGAGAAAGACTCTTTTTTGTCTAAGCTTATATGAACCAACTTGCAAAATTACAGAAACTGTTTCAATTACAAATATAAGACCAATAATAACTAACAAAATTTCTGATTTTGCAACAATTGCCATATAACCCATAAATGCACCCATTGGTAAAGACCCACTATCTCCCATAAAAACTTGTGCAGGATGACAATTATACCAAAGAAAAGCAATAAGGGAACCTATAAGTGCAGTACCAATAATTGCCAATTCTCCTGTGGTTTTTATATTTGGTAATAAAAGATAAGAAGAAAAAATCGCATGTCCCGTAATATACACTATTCCCGAAAGAGTAAAAAAAGCCATAATAGAGGGAACAGTTGCAAGTCCATCAAGTCCATCAGTTAAATTTACAGCATTTGATGCCGCAACCATAACTAATATCCAAAAAGCCAATGCAAAAAAATTCATATCGAAAAGTGGGTATTTATAAAATGGAGTATAAAGTGTAGTTGTATGATTATACATAATCAATATACCTGCAACAATAAATGCTGCAAAAAATTGTAATACTAATTTTGCTTTAGAACTTAATCCCGCAGAATTTGCTTTTTTTGCAATTTTAGAATAATCATCTTGAATTCCAATCAAAGAAAAAATTCCTAAAGATAATATTCCTCCAACTACATAAAAATTGTTTAATTTAACTGTTAAAAGAGTAGCAATAATTGTTGAGAAAATAAATACAACACCACCCATGGTTGGAGTTCCTGCTTTTTCTTTATGTGAATCAGGAGCATACTCATAAATAGGCTGTGATGCATTTTTTGATTTTGCCCATTTTACAAACTTAGGAAGTAAAAACATAGTTAAAAAAAACGCAATAAAGAATGCTATTCCTGCTCGAACAGAGATGTATTGAAAAATATTAATATCTAAATGTCTATAAAACCAATAAAACAAATTTAAGCCTTCAATTTCAGGAAATTATATTCCTGAGTTTTAACAAACTCCAATCTTAGCTTTTTATAAAAGAGATATTTTCAGCAAATATAGGAGTTATTTTTGATATAATCGCGCTGATTATAATACAATATAGGTTTTAAAAGGTTTAAACAATGAGTAAAAAAGCAATCTTGATTATTACTGATGGGATAGGACATAATGAATCAAACAACTTTAATGCATTTACAAATGCACAAACACCAACATATGATTATTTGTTTGAAAATGTACCTTATTCTCTCATTCACACATATGGAGAACATGTAGGGTTACCCGATGGACAAATGGGTAATAGTGAAGTAGGACATATGACTATTGGAAGTGGAAGGGTTCTTTATCAAGATCTAGTTAAAGTTAATATAGCTATAAAAGATGACACTTTAAAAGATAACTCAGTTGTAAAAGAAATAATTGAAAATTCAAATAATATCCATCTTCTAGGACTTATAAGTGATGGAGGTGTTCATTCTCATATTGAACACATTATTGCATTAGCAAAAATTGCAAAAAGCAAAGGGAAAAAAGTTTTCTTTCATATTATTGCTGATGGTAGAGATGTAGCACCTGATTGTTCTGCTAAATATGTACAACAGTTAATAAATATTTGTGATGAAGATATTCAAATTGCCACAATAGCTGGTAGATATTATACAATGGATAGAGACAACAGATGGGATAGAGTTCAAAAAGGGCATGATGCATTAAGTTTTGCAAGACCAAAATCCTCAACAGATGTATTAACATATATTGAAAATTCATATAAAGAAGAAATTTTTGATGAATTTTTAATTCCGACTGCATTTGCAGGATATGAGGGATTCAAAGAAAATGATGGAATAGTTTTCTGTAATTTTAGATCTGATAGAATGCGAGAAATTTCGAATGCAATTGCAAATAAAGATTTTAGTGAATTTAATACTTTTAATAAAAACTTAAATATTGCAACAATGACACAGTATGATAAAAATTTACCTTTACCTATATTATTTCCAAAAGAGACGCCAAAAAATACCTTAGCTGAAGTTATTTCAAATGCAGGACTTTCACAAGTACATACAGCAGAAACAGAAAAATATGCGCACGTAACATTTTTCTTTAATGGTGGAGTAGAAGAGCCATTATTAAATGAAACAAGAGTTTTAATTCCATCACCTTCTGTTGCTACATATGATTTAAAACCTGAAATGTCTACACCTGAAGTATCAACAGAAGTTCAAAAAGCCATGGACGCCAAACTGATTTTATTGTTGTAAACTTTGCAAATGGTGATATGGTTGGACATACAGGAGTTTATGAAGCTGGGATAAAAGCAGTTGAAGCAGTTGATTATGAATTAGGACAAATTATACAAAAAGCTAAAGAGTTAGGTTACAATTTAATTCTAACAAGTGATCATGGAAATTGTGAAATGATGAAAAACCAAGATGGAAAAGTATTAACGAACCATACAGTTGGAGATGTTTATTGTTTTATTTTAGCCCAAAATGTAAATTCAGTTAAAACAGGGGAGTCTTAATAATATAGCTCCGACTAAGTTTTAAAATTAATAGGAAATTAGAAAACCTGTAAGAAATGGATGAGGCACTAATATAATATGAAGTAAACTGTAGATAA